>Ga0080004_1137042_pt1 | contig 246585 bp, 205 predicted proteins | sample WasSprMetagenome_FD_69207 | JGI IMG/M metagenome (GOLD analysis project Ga0080004, IMG submission 69207) | Sulfidic aquatic microbial communities from Washburn Spring, Yellowstone National Park, USA - WS (SPADES assembly) (version 2) | ecosystem: Environmental > Aquatic > Thermal springs > Hot... | reverse complement strand
TTGGCACGGCCTATCCTGCTGAGATAATGGCTCAGACGTTAAGGCTTTTCTGCGAGGGCATGAAGGTGGCTGTCGAGATCGTAGCCATGGCTGCGGACGCTGGCCTAATACCTGTTGACAGGGATGTGGTAAGCATAGCTGGAACCGGCAGGGGGGCCGACACCGCCATAGTTGTCCAGCCTGCGAACTCGTCGAGAATATTCGACATGACTATTAAGGAGATAATAGCTAAGCCGAGAAGCAGGTCGTGAGGAGTGAGCATCTTGTTCGCTCAGATAGGGAGGGAGCTTAGGGCTAGCAGAATTTTCTCCCAGGATGGGAAAACCGTAATCGTCGGGCTGGATTCAGCATTCACCGGTGGACGAGTTGAAAACCTGCTGGAGACGCGAAGCATCTTGACAAGCGTTCTAAAATCTAAACCGGATGGCATCATACTTAACAAGGGGCAGGTCACTGGGCTGGAAAGCCTCATCGGCGGCAGGGGTCCTGCTGTCCTCATGCGGGCTGATTTCACGAATGCAAAGGGCTTCCCAAAGCTACCCAGTAAAAAGCTTGAACACGTTAAACTGGTTGACCCGAGGGAGGCCCTGGCGCTTGGTGTGGAAGGCCTTGCCGCGTATCTTCTCGTTGGCGATGAGAACGAGGAGGCTAGGAGCATTAGAATTGTTTCAAGGCTTGTCTCAGGGTGTAGAAGGCTTGGGCTCCCACTTCTTGTCGAGACAATGCCAGTAGGGGAGCGCGTCACACAGGCTAATCGCCTGGACTGTTTAAGGCTTGCTGTCAGGATGGCTGTTGAGGCGGGCGCCGACATGGTTGCAGCGCCATACGCTGGCGACGAGGAGTCTATGCGTGCTATTGTCGAGGTGGCTGGTCAAACACCTGTTCTCGCAGTCGACGATCCTGATGCTCCTTTAGAGGAGCTTGGAAACGCTGTTTCAGCGGGCTGCGCCGGCCTTGTTTTAAGGGAGAGGCTTGCCCCAGGGAGCATTGAGAACACTGTTGCCGAAGCTAGGCTTCTGGTTCACGGGTGTTAAGGATTGCAGACGGGCAAGAGGCTTAGGCTGAAAAGAATATTCGGAGAAGACGGGAGGGCTGTTGTTGTCGCCGCGGACCACGGTCTCATGCTTGGGCCCATAAAGGGTGTCGTCAACCTTAGGGAAACGCTTACCAGGGTTGTTCAAGGGAGGCCGGACGCCATCCTGCTTACTCCTGGGCAGGCAGCTAGTCTAATCGACCTTTTCCACGGGAGGAATGCGCCAGCACTCCTGGTTAGAGCAGACTGGACGAACGCCTTCAGGGACAAAACGTACACCCTGCCGGCAAGACTGATGCGCGGCATAGACACCGTGAAGGCGGGTGACGCACTGGCACTCGGCGCCTCAGGCGTAGTCGTCTACCTTTTCATGGGGCTCGGCGATGAGGATGAGGAGGCTAGGAACATAGAGAGGGTATCAGGGTTCTCACGTGAGTGCGGGAAGCTGGGTATGCCCCTAATAGTTGAACCATTACCTATGGGTGAGCGCGTCACGAAGGCTAACTACGTTGACCTTGTAAACCTGTCTGTGAAGATCGCTTCAGAGCTTGGAGCTGACGCTCTTAAAGTGCCTTACACCGGAGACCCATATACTTTTGAGAAGACGGTTAGGGCTGCCGGGGGAATACCGGTGCTAGCCCTAGGCGGCTACAGCGGTGTTACGATAAGGGATTCCCTTGAGGTTGTGGAGGAGGTTATGCAGGCAGGCGGGGCCGGCATAGTATACGGCAGGAACATTGTGCAGGCCAGGGACCCGGGGGAGATGGTGAGGCTCGTCAGGGCTATAGTGCATGAGGGTAGAAGCGTGCTTGAAGTAGTTGGAGCCCGTAAGAAGGGCAGGATTTCTCTAAGTGTTGAGCCGGCTGCCTGCGTAGGCTGCAGCCTCTGCACCGCCGTCTGCAGTTTTTACCATAGTGGAAGAGTTGAGATTGGGCTTGCCCGCCTCAGGGTTTCACAGGATTGGCCGAGCGGAGCCAAACCAGTCGTGTGTATTCAATGCGGAAAATGCATATCCGTCTGCCCAACCGGAGCCCTTAGATGGGGGCCCAAGGGTAATGTTGAGCTTGTAGAGGAGCTCTGCACCTCCTGCATGGCCTGCGTGGAGTCATGCCCGCAGAAGGTGGTTGTGTTCGATGAGGAAAAGAATAGGCCTCTTCTCTGCGACCTGTGCGGCGGAGTACCCCAGTGTGCAGAATGGTGCGGCACCGCAGCCATTAGAGTCGTCGAGGAGGATGCCTAGAATGAAAGGCGGCTACACAGGCAGGATACTCCTCTTCGACCTTTCTCTGAAAAAGGCTATGGTTGAAAACCTGGATGAGAAGGAGGCTTTCCTAATGCTGGGGGGAAAGGGTCTTGGAGCCCTATATCTCTACAGGAGCCTACGGGGCAAGGAAGACCCGCTCTCCCCTGAAAACCCACTTATAGTGTCGACAGGCCCCTTAACGGGGACCATTGCTCCCACAGGCACAAAGTTCAGCGTTGTCACTAAAAGCCCCCAGACGGGTGTTTTCCTCGATTCAAACTGCGGCGGAATATTCGGCGTGCAGCTTAAGAGAGCCGGCTACGACATGCTGGTCGTTAAAGGAGCCGCTGACGAGCCGTCTATGCTCGTGGTGGATGAAAACGGGGCTGAGCTGAGGCCCTGCAGACTATGGGGCATGACAACATTCGAAGCCATTGGGGAGCTTAGGAAAGAGTTTCCGAGCCATGGCTTCCTAACAGTTGGACCCGCGGGCGAGAGGCTTGCCCCAATATCCGGGCTTTTGACGGACGACGTGAGGTCCGCCGGCAGAGGTGGCTCCGGCGCCGTAATGGGTTCAAAGAGGCTGAAGGCCATAGTGGTGAGCGGCAGGAAGCCGATAGAGGTCCATGATCCCGAGGGCATGAAGAGGGCTGCTTGGGTAACCAGGAGGATGCTCAGGCTGCACGAGGTTACTGCGAGAAGCCTGCCTAGATACGGAACGGTTAACATAATAGAGGCTGTAAACGAGATGGGGGCTCTCCCCACTAGGAATTTTCAAAAAGGAAGGTTTGAGGACGCTGCCGAGCTTTCAGGGGAAAAATGGCGGTCCAGCCTTTGGAGGGCTGATAAGGGGTGTTACGGCTGCACAATCAGATGCGGGAAAATCGCGGTGTTAAACGGCTCATGGATTGACGGGCCGGACTACGAGACCATATGGGCCTTTGGCCCTAACTGCGGCGTCAAGGATGTTAAGACAATAGCCATGGCTAACCATCTTTGCGACGCTTACGGCATAGACACGATAAGCACCGGCGTCACGATAAGCTTTCTTATGGAGCTCTATGAGAAAGGCTTCATACGGGACCTTGATGGTTTGAAGCCGGCTTGGGGGGATGGTGAAGTGTTCCTTAGACTCGTGGAGAAGGCGTGTAAGGGTGAAGGATGTGGAAGAATGATTGAGCAGGGCGTCGCTAGGGTAAGCAGAAAATTCCCGGGCAGCGAGGTATTCGCGATGCATGTTAAGGGCTTAGAGATGCCTGCCTACGAGCCTAGGGCTGCTAAAGGAATGGGCCTTGGCTACGCGACCAGCGACAGGGGGGCGTGCCACCTCAGGGGTTATACTGCTGGACAGGAACTGCTAGGGTATGGTGGAGGCGTAGACCCCTACACTATCCAGGGTAAGGCTAGGCTCGTCATAGAGAGGCAGGATGAGAAGGCTGTGGTTGACTCCTCAGGCCTCTGCTTCTTCGCGTTTTACGCGATAACGCTTAAAGAGCTGCACCGCATGGTGGTGGCTTGCACCGGCCAGCCCTACAAGGACTGGTATGAATTCACGAGTATAGGTGAGAGAATCTACAATCTAACGAGGCTCTTCAATGTGAGGGAGGGCTTAACTAGGAAGGATGACGCTCTACCAAGCAGGATCTTAAACGAGCCTATGCCGGAAGGACCTGCAAAGGGACAAGTGGTTGAGCTTGAACCAATGCTCTCCGAATACTATAGGCTTAGAGGCTGGAACGAGAATGGTGAACCCAAGAAGGAGACTATTGAAAGGCTGGAGTTAAGCAAGCTGCTGCGGAAGTGAGACTCGCATTTGCTAGGAACATTTAAACTCTTTATTATTGCATGAAATAGCGCGTGCTAAGAAGTCGTCGACCCCATATTGTTTAGAATCATATTCCTAATGATATGGTATAATTCTTCTACAAACCAAGTTTTTTAACAGCTTTAACCATTGCCTTAACTTTTTCTATCGGGGTTTTCGGATGTAGGGCGCAGGCCGGAGCCACTATTCTAATATCGTAGTTTAAGCAGGAGAGCGAGGCTTCAAGAATACTCTTCTCGCTGCCTTCCAAGAGTAGAAACGTGCCTACTCCTCCGGCTAACGTTACGACGCGAGCCAGGTCTTTTGCAACACTTAAGTTGGTTTTAGGGTCTATGTGGAAGACTTTAACGCCTGTCCCAGGTATGTCGCTCAAAATCTTCAACGTGTCTCCGCAGATGTGAAGTATGCATGGCGCGTTTAACATGGATGTTAAACGTCTAAGGGGCTCTACTTCAACCATTCTGAATATAGTTGGGTTGAGCACGTCGGGTGATGAAGCCATGTCCTCGATCACAATGGCATCCGCACCGGCTGAAACCATTTCCCCAGCGTAATTCGCTACTGATACTGAAAGCTTGCTAGCGTAATTCTTGATGACGCCCGGGTTCCTCCTAGTCAGCAACATGGTTTCAGCGGGGCCAAGGAGATAGTTGATAAGGGTGAAAGGCCCTGTGACACCACCCAGTATGGGGAAACCCGGCCCCACCGCCTTCCTCAAATCCCTTATGGCTTCCAAAACCATCATCGTTCTACCTTTCCCTAAAAAGTCGGACTCCCCTATCTCCTCCACCAGCCTCTTCGGCTTCGGATAACAGCCTTCGAAATCGAGTTCAACGCCGAGAGCCTCGGCTTCAACACACTGGTCGAAAGGGACTCGAACTGTTTCAAAGCCCATTGCCGATTTAGCAGCCAGAGCCGCTTTAACCATGTGCTCCCGGCTTCTATGGGCTGAGGACCATGTGAATCCGCACAGGCCGAGTAGTTCTTCAGTCAGAGGACTCGTTATCGCCGCCACCATGGGTTTCCCAGCGTCTTCACCGTGCGCAAGAGAGAGGAAGAGGCTCCTCAGATTCAAAGCCATCGGAGTAAGCCAACTACCCCTGCTATTAGCTTTTATGATGGATTTAAACTGAAAAAGAGGCTAAAACTTAAATAAAGAGCAGCCTTCTAGAAAAAGGTGCTGCGGGCTGAGTTGCAGGTTGGCTGATTACGAGGCGCAGGCTACACCCGTTCTCGTCGAGGGGCTCGTGGTTAAATACGGGTCTTTCATAGCTGTAGACAACGTTTCCTTTAAGGTTGGCCGTGGAGAGATATATGGGCTGCTCGGCCCAAACGGGGCCGGTAAAACCAGTACTTTGAAGGTTCTCACCGGGCTTCTTAAGCCGGCCTCCGGAAGAATAGAGGTTTTCGGCAGGCTTCTCTCAGACGAGGTTGCCGTGAAAAGCATGATGGGGTATGTTCCGGAGGAGGTCATCCTGATGGATTCTTTAACCCCCAGAGAATTCTTTGAGTTCGTCGCCTCCATTAGGCGTCTTAACAGGGACGTGATTGGCACGCGGCTCGAGAAGCTGGTTTCAGCTTTTCAACTGAGAGAATACTTCGACACGCCTATCGCTGCCCTTTCAAAGGGGAATAAGCAGAAGGTCGCGGTAGTAGCGGCTCTGATGCATGAGCCCCAACTCCTGATTCTCGACGAGCCCCTCATAGGGCTGGACGCGTTCTCATCAAGAATACTCAAGGAGATTTTGACGCACCACGTGAGCAAGGGGGGTGCGGTGATTTTTTCAACGCACATCATGGAGGTTGCTGAAAGACTGTGCACGAGGGTCGGGATAATCAATAGGGGAAGGGTGGTTGGCGAGGGGACTGTCGACGGTCTCCGCAAACTGGTTAAGAGTGCAGAGGGCTCTCTGGAAGAAATCTTCCTGAAGGTGACTGAGCAGGAGTCTGGGGTGCAGGAGATAGTTAAGGCCTTGGAGGCGTAAGCTGGAACATGGAGAATCCTCCCCGATAACCCTCTTTTTTCTCAACCTAGCCACGCGGAGTCAAGCGAGTAACTCCCGAACAGTCTTCAGATTTAGCGCGCGCTAGCGCACTAGAGGCATAGTATAACTAAGCCTTATTTCGCGGAGAAAACAGAGAGAACCTTTGCAACCATGCAACCGAAAACATAAATCTGAACTGTCAGAACTGTGTAGGCTGCTCTGAGAAAACGCCTGCTTTCAGCGTTACTCCTCTTGATTAACGCAACTGATAGGTCTACGATGCATCTAACAATTGTCTTGGATTTTTCGCTATTAGCGATCCGTTTGGTTATTGGTGGACTGATCCCGTAATACCAGTTAACCAGCCGCCTACCAGTGTTACTCAGCATTTAATCATCCCTGAACCCTTTTCAAAAGCTCTAAGCTGGCTTCGGAACCCGTACCATACACTGCAGTGGAGATGAAGCAAAGACCCGGCTTCTCCTAGCCTTCAACAGGCGTGTCCGGAGGCAGCTCCCTCTCATCAATCTCAACTGGGCCCTCGCTGTAGCCATCCTTATTTGCCTTATACTTTATTGTCAACAGTTTGGGTGGGCCTTTTCCGCAAAGACATTTGAAAACGCCAACGACGTAACGTGTGTGCGGATTATAGAAAATGCCGCCGTCAACTTTACATTTGCACTCGTAAGTAGTATATTTACTTGGCAGCAGTGTAGTAGTCTGCTTAACTTCAACATATTGGATACGCTGTCCAGCCAAGTATTCCTCTAGACCCTTAATGCCACCAGCAGCCCCTACAGTAGTGTCAGCAAGGTCAGAGAGCCAGCCTGGAAATATGACACCAAAAAGCTCTGATAGTAGTCCCTCAGGAATATACTCAAAAAGGTTTCCAACTTTCGCGAGGCCGAGCAGGTGGATCACAGCCTTCTTAGCCACGGTTCCCAGCGTCGTCGCAGGAGTTATTGCAACAGATATGGGGGTTATTATTAGAGTAAATCCTAGCTCCCATAGAATCGCTTTCCATTCTTCTGCGAGAATGACTTGAAGAGCCTTCCAACAGGCATCAGGACAACCGCGGTAACTCTCCGACTTTAGCTTTTCCAGATAATATTCCTGCACCCGCCCCTTGAAATGGAGTTCATGCTCCATGCCAAGCTTGAGCTGCCTGCCGTTAAGATACTGTGGGGGAAGCTCAGGTGGAGGGGGTGATGGCATCTTGGGCTTAAGTTCGGGTGGAGGCGGTGCCTCTGGCAGTTCTTCTGGAGGCTTGGGTGGGGGAACCGGTTTTTCCAGCTTTCTCGGGGCTTCAGGCGGCGGGGGCGGAGGTGGCGGTTCTCTCCTGCATTTCTCCAGCTTCTCTCTAAGTCTTCCAGCCTCCTCTCCAGCCTCTTTCAATTCAGTTCTCAGTTTTTCCAATTCCTCCTTTGCTTTCTCCTCCTGCTGTTCAGCCTGCTTCAACTCCTCCATCGCCCTTCTTTCCTCTTCCCTCGCCTCCTCCACGCTTCTCTCAGCCTGCCTTATCTCCTCCTCCTTCAGCCTCTTCTCACGCTCCCTTAGCTTCTCCAAGGCATCTGGTTCTCCAAGCCTCTCCCACTCCCTCATGCATTCCTCTGCAGATATCTCGCCACTCTTGTATCTCTCCCATGCCCTCTGAGCCTCTCTGTCCTTAAGCCTTAGATCGATGTCCGTGATTCTCCTCTTCTTCCCCTCCTCAAAGGTTTCAACCCATGATTTAGGTTCCTCCTGTTTCCTCGCCTCCTCAAGCATCCTGCTAGCCTCCTTAACCCTCTTGGAAGCATTGTTCAAACGGGTTTTCGCCTCCTCTCTTCTACGCTTGGCCTCAGCGGCTCTTCCCTCGGATTCTGAGAGTCTTCTAGCCTTCTCCTCAACCTTCTTCTCCGCTTTCTTCAGGCTCGCGCTCGTGACGAAGCACATTTGGTAAGCCACTAAGTATGTTAAGGCAGCGAAGGCCAGAATTGCCGATAAGCCTATCAGAATGCTGGGAATCGAGATGGAGAAGGAAACCTCCTCAGCGACCCCGGTTGAAGCGTCGAGTGAAAACAGTTTTTCCTGTCCCAAGTAGGAAAGCTTGACTTCGCATTCTCCCTTAGGGACTGAGGGTATGATCAGGGTGCCGTTCCCACTTGTTTCAGTAGTCTTGGTCTCGGTTGTGCCATCTGGAAAAGTTATCTCCCAGTTTACCGGGGTGTTGGAAATTGAGATGCCGAGAGCATCCTTCAAAACCATCTTAGCATCGTAAACCTCGGTTGACACATCTATTGCAAGAGGTTTAGAAACATCATAACTAGCGTCGAGAATTGGACGCACGTCAACACCCTTATACCAGACTCTCTCTATCTTCCACTCCCCCTCATCAACCCAAGCCTCGTAAGAAGTAAGGTTGAGCACCCCGCTTGGACCCGAGAGCCTAACCCAGTTGGGAGAAACAGTTCTTCCAGCCTTGTCACTGAAAGAGAGCGAGAAGAGATGCTGGGTCCTCCAAGTTGCCTCTATTGAAAGAGGCCAATCCATCTTCAGGGAAACAATAGGATCACTAGACACCACGTCGCCAGTCCAACCGTTGAACAATACCCTGGAGCCAGCGGAGATGTTTACCACTTTTGGAGCAGAGATGTTGATGATGCTTCCTTCCCTGAGCCAACTCGACTGGGCAAGATCGCCATAGTCTGAAGAAACAGTAAGCAGATACTCTGTAGTGAATTCTGCTGTTAACGTGATATTTCGGTCGACGGTTATCAACCTAGGGTTAAGGGAGCTGCCGTCCGACCATCGGGTGAAGATTTTCCTAGTATCCTCGAAAACGCTAACCAGAGGCTCCACTTCAATGCTAATTTCCCCAGCCTTCAAGTATTTTCTAACCTCTCCCGCTGGATCAGCCGTATAGTTGACTCCACTGATCTTAACCAGGGTTTGGGGTAGGGTTTCCACCGTCAAACTATGAATTGAAACAGGAGTCGAATATGCTCCCTCGTTCGGAGCCTTGTCGCCCACAAAATCCACTTCAGTGACGACTTTCCAACGCAAAGCCTGCCTTAAACCCGGAAGCTCGCCTCTGGGAATCCAGAGAACCAGGGTGTCTCTTTCCTCTGAAATCTGGAATCCTGCTCCAGTATTAATTGGTATCGTCCAGAAGCCCTCGTAACTCGATTTTTCAAGCCTCCAAAACCCCTTCTCAAGATCGTAAAGCACCGAGTAGATCGTGTCAACACCGTCAAACGGCATGTCGGGACAATTGTTCAAAGGATCCCCATCCTTATCAACGCCAACTGTGAGGCTTGTGAACGACTCCGGTCTCTCGGGAATCCGGTCAACGAGCCTCAAGGTAAACTTCAACCATTGAGGATAAACCGATACATCGGCATTCTCCACATCGGAGTAGGGAACATAGGATTCCAGTGGAGCGGCTTGACCCGTATATACACCTATGAGATCGTGTGTAGCATCTTCATGCTCCTCCTCTATTATCGGCTCAGATTCAAACAGTATGGATTGCTGCCCCCCTATGATTGATTTATACTGGGTGCCATTCGCATCAATCTCCAAGACCTCGCCGTATAAAAGAACATAACCCGGTATCGGGTGTTCGCAGCGCCGGGCAACCGACGGATACTCAATAGCCTCCTCCGTAACTAATATTGAGTATTCTATCTCCACCAAACCGATTGGTCCTTCCATGCTAGTAAAATTCCATAGGACAAGCGTTACCGGCGGGTTATCGGGAGACCCTATTGTCGCAGTATAGATGAGAGACGGTTCTGGATTGCTGCTTAACAATATGACCCCGTTTGGAAGACCCTCCAAAACTGTTAAACTCATAGTCCAGTTGCTCGAATAATGGATGCTGATCTCAAAAAAGCCGTCCGGCGGTGTAAATTCCAATAACGGCTTCCCAGTACTTTCCTTAATCGTCCTCTCTTTAACGGAAGGAGGGGGTTTGGCTGGAGGTTTAGGTTTACCGATAAGCTTGTACCAATCCTCCTCCTTTAGTTCTTCTTTCAATCTTCTTAGAAAAGCCTCAGTATGATTTTTAGCTGCTGATGCAGCCGCCTTAAACGCCTTAGGGCCGAGGGGACATTCTCGACTATCCTTATTCTTTTCATCATGATGGTATTTCTCAGGATCATCCTTCGCCTTCATCCCCCACCCGGTCATTTTCAGTTTCTCAAGGGCCTTAGGGTTGTAGGATGGTTCTTCTAAAGCTTTCTTAATCTCCGTTTTCTCTTCCTCAGTGAATACTTCTTTATCGACAAAGTTTGAATGTGAGTAGAAATCCTGCAGAGCATGTAAAGCCTGCCCTAGGGCAATCCATGCCTTCTCAACATCGCAATTGGTTAAATTATTTTTTACCCAGCTTTTTGCCTTGCTTATGAAATTCCTAAGCCGATCGAAAGCTTGTAATGATGTTTCACCAGAAAGCCTGTCTCCATGGTAGTCAGGTACTTCAGTGTTGGATATACCTGGGCATAGGGGTCCGTAGCATACTATGCTATCTTGATCCAAGTTCGCTCCAGCCACTTTTTCTATAGTATCGCTAGAGAAACCAAATTTCTTCAATACTTCTTTGGTGATTGTTTCATGCTCCCCAGAACCGAATGCCGAGGCTTTCGGAACCTGTATTGTTGACAATAAAAGTAGTAAAACGAAGGCCAAAACAAGTCTGGGAACAGTTTTATTTTTAACCATTCTGCTCATCTTTCCATATTCTCAACCATCTTGATTGTAAAGGACGAGAAGACAACTGGTTCCTAACGTCGGATTCGGAATATCTTTGCTCAAAGTAGGCAAGGACAAGTATATTGCGAATCAACCTTTTAAGTTTTTTGGCCTAATGCTTCCTGCTACATGACGTTTTTAAACTGAGTTGATTAAACGTAACCAAGACCTGTAAAGCTGGTAACTCTCTTAGAGCTTTCCTTTCAGCTATTAGTTTGGCTCTTGACTAGCCGTAAGCCTGTATGTGAGCAGGAGAAAGCTGCGGAGAGGCTTAACAATCCTAGGCCTCTGAGAATAGGCTTCCATACCCCGAGGCACTGGAAGGCAACTATGGAGTACCATAGGACCAGGATGGGGAAAAGTTTAACCTACGGCGAAAAAGTTTACCTACGGAGGCATAGGATTAGTGAATACGTCTGAACTATGGAGGCTGTCGAGGAAGGTTTACAGGGAGATTGTTTTCCAGTCTTACTTCTCTCTGCGTGCGGGCGGAACACTGCCTCAAGGGGGAGATGCTGAAAAGAACATTGTGACGCTTGTCAGGAGTGCCGAGGTGAACTCTATGTTTAGCAAAATCATAATGGCTTTCTTCATCGGCTTCATGGGGGTTTTTACGTTCTTCTCTGGCGTTCTACTTGAGATGGATAGGGAGCTGGCTGCCGTATGCGCTGTTTCATCCATGCTCAGCATAGTTCTATTCATGATGGTTTTCATGGGGCTGCAGGTTGCAACATCCTTCGTCTCCACCAGGGTCTCAGAGTTTCTCACCCCCCTCCCGGTTTCCAGCAGGGATGTTTCGACAATCCTCCTTATGTGCTTCGTAAGGATTTTCGACATCCCGTTGATGGCGGCGCTCTTAATCATCCCCATAGCCTACGGGGTTTCATACGGCTCTATTCCTGGTTCTTTAACAGTTCTTCTGAGCGTTGTGATTACAGAGGTTTTCGCGTTGGCAATAGCTGTTTTCCTGGCGCTCTCGTTCTATTCTAAAGTGGTTAGGGGAGGCGGAGGGTCGGCATGGAGGATGCTCATGAGGCTCTTCTACATGCTGATCTGGGTTATCCCGATGTTTCTCATGTACATGGTTACGAGTTTCGCGATGCAGATGGTTAACCTGATGAAAACCCTTACTCAAAGCCTCTCATACTTGCTTAGATTGCTATATCCGTTTTCGCTCGGATTCCTGGCTTCACTAACCACTTTCCTCAACTTCGATGACCCTGGGATAGCAGCCTTATCAGTAGGCTCCTTCCTCATCTATTTCGCGTTAGCAGCGTATTCCTTCAAATGGCTTATCAAAAGGGTGGTGGGAATAGGCTTTGGAAGCCTCGCTGCAGGCACGAGGACAGAGGTCAAAGAGGTTTCCATAAATCCTGGACCACCATGGCTCGGAATCGTTAAAAAGGATCTTAGGATGGCTTCAAGATCCCCCTCGTACTTCAGCGTGCTTATAATGCCTGTTTTACAAATCATAATTTTAAGCTTTTCATTAAGCTCCCTATACTCGGATGCAAGCTGGGTTTACACCGAATTCTTGCCCTTCCAGCTCCTACTCTTATTCATGACTTCTCTGCTGATGGTGTTGTTGCTCCCCCCTGTGCTTTTAAACATGGAGAGCACGGCTTATTCTTACGTTGGAAGCCTGCCTTTAAGAAGAAGGACGCTGATCCTTGCTAAAACAATCCTGTCTACGGCCGTGTATTCAACCTCTATTCTAGTACTGGTGTTGATAACTATGATAAGAGCACCAGGCCTCGTAAGCGCACTCGCTCTTCTCGGAGGAATTTCCACGTTTTCAGTCATCGCTTCAATAATGGTTGAGACCCTCCTTCTCTCAAGAACGTTTGGACAGGCTATTCCGTCTGGAAACATATACTTGAAATTCCACGCCTATATTCTCCCTCTTATACTCGGCTTCATAATTGCGGCGATTCCGGTTATAGTCTACTTTATAACGTTGCTGCTTGCTGCCCCAAGCATTCTTAGCATAATCAGTTTAACGGTTGTTTCAATCTTGGAATTCCTAATGGCAATACTGCTTCTTGTCAGAAAAGCTTAGCATGTTTCTGAAGGATTTCTGGAAACAGCAGAGCCGCGTCACTTATGTGAAAAAAAGGCTTAAATAGCGCGCGCTAATCATAGAGGTGGGGAGTGAAAATGAGCGAGGAAAAAGAATTCCTGTTCAGTAAATTTTTGAAATCCAGAGGATTCATACTGGGCCTAGTAGTCTCAATAGTGATGATGCTGATACAGCTTTCAATCGACTGGACCAATGTTAACCTGACCCTTTGGGGCATGAATGCAGGAGCATTCCTAGTCCTGTTTGTACTAGGTATACTTGGGTATTTTCTTGGCTCTCTTAGACTGAGGGCAGATGAATATGCGATTGTATTCGCCATGGTAACTGTAAGCCTAGGCTTCGCCTGGTCTGTAGCTGTGCCGTTTTCCATATCGATTTTCAACACAGCTTGGGAGAAACAATGGTGGTACATGGGTTCCTGGGTTTCCACAATACCTGGAGCACTCGAGATGAGTCCCCTGTTCGGAGTGAAGGATACTGCAGCAGCTTTAGCCGCCTTCACCGGAGGGACTTCTGTTCCCTGGGCAGCTTGGGTGCCTGCATTAGGCTACTGGATCCTGTTCACATTGGCTCTTGTGGTCTTCATGGTTTCCATGGGAATGATTCTCCGAAAACTGTGGATAGATGTTGAAAAGCTTCCATTCCCATATTTGAACATCACTACTGAGCTGATCAATTTAGGTATGGGTTTAACTCCTAAGCCGCGTTTAAAAAAGATCCTTATAGGCATAATCATAGGCTTCCTGCTGATGCTGGGGAACCTTATCGATGCTTTGTCGCCTGGAAGAGGGTGGAACCTCTGGCAGACCTACCATATTGAGGCTCTGGAGGTAGCGCTGCCTAATTCAAGCTGGTTTTTCAGCGTTTCCCCCTCGCAGCTTAGCTTATGGTATTTAGCTCCGTTGGACGTTCTCTTCACCGCGGTGGTTTCCTGGTTTATATTCGCCGACATAATTCCGGCGATATCTGCTTGGGCAGGGTATGCAACGCTGCAAGCACCCTGGGGAAGTTCCGGTGGAGCATGGCACAACATGGCGTCAGGCGCGATAGCACCCGTCTCCGGCGGAATGATCGGATGGGGTGCGATGATAGGTTTAGGTCTTTGGCTTCTCGTCTATGCTAGAAAACACATCGCGTCTACTCTGAAAAACGCGTTTGGGAAAAAAGTGCTGGACGAGTCTAACGAACCGTTCTCATACAGGACCCTGTGGCTTGCGTTCATCGTTTCCACAATACTGCTCATAGTGCTTATGGTTGTTGTCTACATTCCGGTCTGGGCTGCAGGAATAATCATAGTGTATACTTTTCTGCAGTATATTGCAACATCGCGAATCCGGGCGGAAAGCATAGCGAAGGGAGATACTCCCTGGGAATCCCAGGAGGTTCTGGCTACTCTGCTTTCGCAGGCAGGGCTCTACTCGCTCGTGGGAGCTCAAGCCTCAGCAGCCTCCCAAGCAGCCTATGGACCCGGTGCCTATACGGCGTGGAACATGGGGTACGTGGTGACAGGGCACTACACATGGTATTGGGGTGGTGCTGGAACGCCTCAAAGCGCTCAGCTCGAGGCCTTCAAGTTGGCGACTTTGACTAATACTCATAATAAGGCGATGGCGGTATCGACTATCGTAGCAATGGTGTTGGCTGTTCTCATATGTCTCCCATTATGGCTGGTTTTCACATACATGATAGGGATTGACAGGGGTTTCGGGTATGGCGGAACCCTGTACAGCCAGTGGGTTAGCCCAGCATGGTGGAGCCAAGAAGCCATCTTTAACGCTGCCTTTAACCAAGCCCAAGGCTGTTCCTGGTTCAACTGGAACAAGAACCTATTATCCCTCGAGCTTGCAAACTGGGCCGCCGGTTTCTTCCTTTCAGGGGTTCTTCTTTGGGCTAGGGCTGCCTTTGCCAGGTTCCCGTTAAACCCTGTTGGTCTCATAATAGGCCTGTGTCAACCAGCACACTGGCTTTGGGGGTATCTTCTAGTCGCATGGGTTCTCAAGTTCCTGACGTTTAGAATAGGCGGTTCAAAACTCTATGAGGAAAACGGCGTTCCGCTAGCTATAGGCATATTCCTGGGTTCATTCATAGTCTCCATAATAACTGACATATTCCTGCCGGTTGCGCAAGCGGGAATAGAATGGGTTCCCAGCGTTCCGGGTTGAAACCGATCACGTTCTTTTTCTCATCCTTATCAATAATATTCGGAACAAGGTTGAATAGGGTGATTCATCTTTGGTAAAAAGCCTGTTTAAAGCATTAGGAAGACGGATTCTTCTTTCAACTCTGTTGCTCCTGTTCCTGCAACTCAGCGTAAACAGTGTTTCTCCAGGAAGAGGATTACAGGCTTTCAGCTATCTCGAGATCGCAAAAACCATAAACGTTGAAGCAATACGGGAACACGTGAAACGTCTTTCTAGCCTTCAATGCAGGACGCCTGGCTACCCTGGCTATGAGGCTGCGGCCAAGTATATTTATGAAAACTTTGTGAATAATGGTCTTAAGCCTGGTCCCAACGGCTTCTTTGAAAACTTCACGGTTCTTGACCCTATTGTTCACGATGCGATGATTCAAGTCCTATCGCCTATCGAGTCTGTTCTCCAAGATGTTTCAGTAATGTATCCCATGGGCTTGAACCCTGGAAGGACTCCTCAAAGTGGTGTAGAGGGTAGACTACTCTACGTGGGGAAAGCATCTTTGCCGGAGCTTAACGGGAAGGATCTTAACGGCACGATAGTGCTTTTGGACTATGAAAACAATGGGAACTGGATTCATACAGTGATGTTTGGTGCCAAAGCCATAATATTCATTGAACCTGAAATTTACAACAGTGTGCAAAGCTCCTTGAATGCTAGACTTCCAGACGCGCCTCAACTAGTGCTCAGGGGAGGGGTGAATTACCTAACTGTCCCGTTGAACATCCCTCGCCTTATAGTTTCAAGAAAGGATGCTCAGCTTTTGTTCAATCTTTTATCCATGGGGGAAGTCAGGGTAAGAATCAAACTGGATGCTTCCTGGGAGGAGCAGCCGGCTTGGAATATTTTAGGCGTTATACCCGGCAGGAGTGAGGAGGTTGTAGTTTTAAGCGCATACTATGATTCGCAATCATACGTTGTTGGAAGAGCTCCGGGGGCAGATGAAGCAATAGGCATTGCAACACTTATGGAGATGGCTTCCTACTTCAGGGACAATCCTCCAGAGAGAACTATATGGTTTCTAGCTATAGGCTCTCATTACGGGGGTTTAAAAGGGGCGCGGGAGTTTGTTGAGCGTCACTTCGATGAAATAAGCAGGAGGATTAGCATTTGGATAAACTTAGACCTGGCTTCAGACACCAGTGATGTAGGATTGTTTTTCTGCGGGTACAATTATTACTTTGAGGCTTCGCTCCTAAGATACACGTGGCTTAGAGACAGGCTTTTCGGTTCTCAATCCGAGGTGAAGAATATCCTTGAGAACCTGGGCCTCAACATAAGTGTCGAGGACGGTTTACGCGTGAGAGAGTGGAGGAGCTACTTGCCGACTGACCTGGTTTTCGACCATGAACCCTACGTCGTTGCCGGAGGAGTCGGCATAACGATAGCTACGGCAAATTCCTTCAGAACACTCTGTTCCACGCCTTCAGACACTTATGAGAATACGCTCGGCTGTGAAAGAAGGGTTGAAAACGTTAGGAAGCAGACTATGTTTGCTGCTGCTCTTGCATCAAGCCTGATAAACGGCCCTGAGCTTAGGAGTAAAGGAATCGGGCCCACTCGATACGCGTTGCAACCGAACGCGGGTGGTTTCGTCACGTTGACAGGGAAGATTGTAGTATATAATTACACGAAAGGATGGTTTGAGGCTGTGCCTTACGCGCTGGTTTCGATCCGCCTGTCTTACGGTGATGGCGGGTATTCTCCACGTTTCTATTCTTTATGCAGGGCAGACGAGAACGGTGTGTTCGTTGTCCACGGGCTGCCTGCAGAGACGACTTACACGGGTGCACAGCAGTTGGGTGTGGGTGTGGCTGAAGTTGCTGTTCCTAGCGTTATGGTTGAAGCATTCGTCTTCGATGAGAATGGGAATATTATTTATGCTCCGGAGCTCTGGCAGCAGAGATCCGACGTGTATCCCATTTCGTTCCAGGTTAATAGTGGGCGCATCGGATCCTTAGAAGCTCCTCGTTACTTTCCAGTCTTCCCCTGCGGGTCCATAGTCTTATTCAACCTTATTCCACCTTTAAACCAGCTTGGGGAAATATCCATACTGGATTCCAGAGGCCATACTCCCCCCACCTCTTACAGTTATGCTCGAGACAGCTTTATAGAGGGTGAGGACATTCGTATGATATTCGTCCCTGAAAATGTGCCTGTAGAGGTTATAATCTACAGTCCAGGCATACCTTCTCCTGAAGGAGTTTTAATGGGGATTTCTGAAGGAAACCCGGAGGGAGAGGGGTTCTCCGTTAAACGTGGAGAGGCCCTCACGATTCTCGCCACACCCGTTAAGCTAGTCACAGATTTCCATCTCTTGAATAAGCATAGGCTTGACGTGGCTTCACGTTACTTGGCTATGAGTGCTCCTGCTCTAGAATTCTCCAATAACTCCGCCAACCTGCTTGAAGAGGCTTCAAAATGTTACTCTAAGAGCGGCGGATTCGATTATTCAAGATTCGTCTACTCCATCTATGCGGCGTGGCAGAGCGAAATAAACGCCTACGAGTTTACAAAGGGTCTGATTTTTGAAATCATCTCTTCAACCCTGTTCTTCTTCATACTTCTAGTCCCGTTTTCAATATTGTTCGTTGAACTCGTGTTTTCACCGAGAAGCGGCCTGAAAAGAGTGTTTTACGCATGCGGGGTCTTTGCTCTTTTCACCTCGCTATTATACTGGTTCCACCCTGGTTTTCACCTGGCAACAAACATCTACATCATGTTAGTTGGAGTAGCGATCATGGTTTTCGTCATACCCATCGTAGGAATACTGTGGGGCAGGATCTCAAGCTTTGTTAAAGCGTTTAGAGAGGAGGCTGTCGGCAAGCATTTTGCGGAGATAAGCAGGTTCAGCGCGGTTCTCATAGCTTTTTCGATGGGTGTGTCAAACATGCGGAAGAGAAGGTTAAGGACTACTCTAACACTGGTAACGATTACATTAATAGTTTTCTCCCTCATTTCTTTAACATCGATATATCTAGTATCAATAGTTAGAACTATTCCGAAGCCAGGAAAAACCTATTATGATGGAATACTGATAAGTGAATTCAGATACCTCCCCTCGTACTTAGGGAGTTTTCTTAAAGCAGAGGTTGGAGATGAAGCGGTGATATGCCCTAGAAGCTGGATTTATACTTCCAGCGGTTATGTATCCGTGTTAGGAGGACAGGTACCAGGGTCAAAGATTAAGGTTTCCAGGATCATGGATCAAGCTCCTGAGACGCGATACGTCTTCTCAGCCTTGCTAGCAGTAGTTCCGGAAGACCCGATCTTCAGCCAAGGCATTACTCTTACGAATTGCACTGGAGCATTCGGACCGTATACGGCTATTATACCGAAAGAGGCTGCGGAAACATGTGGCTGGCGCGTGGGCGACGTAATTTACGTTGGCGATGTTAATCTGACTATCATCGGAATCTTTGATTCCTCCATTCTTAACAGTCTGGTGGATCTAAACCTACACGAGGTAACGCCAATCAACTGGGGTGTCCAATGGGCAGGCGGTATCCAGCATATTCCTGCGCAATCCGTGCTCATAGTTCAGTATTCGCTCGCGGAGAAACTAGGCTGCCCTCCCATGCAGATAGTTGCCAAGTTCCATAATCAAAACAGAGTGTTTAACGTTGCCCAGAGCCTGTCTAACAAGCTGCCGTTCATTGTTTATGCTAGTGCTGGGGGTCAGAGAACCAATTTCCAGCAGCAAGCATGGTTTTCACTCAGGGGATTGGAGCATCTTGCTTTTCCAATTATTGTCGCTGCCCTAGTGATTCTGGATGCAATGTTAGCCAACGTATATGAGCGGGTTAGGGAGATCAGTATTTTCAGCTCCCTAGGGCTTTCACCCCTGCATGTGGCAGGTCTATTTCTGTCGGAAACCCTTGTATACTCGGTTGTCGCAGCGGTTTTCGGATACGTGGTGGGGCTCCTGGGGACAAATCTACTTTACATGTTTCAGTTGATGCCGAAAGACTTTTACCCGAACTTCTCCTCTACAATCATAATCCTAACGGTTTCGATATCTATGTTAACAACCATAGCGTCCTCAATCTATCCGGTTGTCAAAGCCTCCAGGCTGGTTACGCCTTCAGTAGAGAGGGTTTGGAAGCTTAAAACCAAGCCTCAGGGCGATGTCTGGGATATACCGTTACCGTTCACTTCCTCTCAGGAAGAAACCGATGGGATTATAGTGTTTTTAACCGAGTTTTTCAGAGCTTTCACAACTGCTGAGGTCGGTGCCTTCAGAACGGATAGCTTAGAATTACACGAGAGAGTTTATGATGGTGCTATTGAGAAGGTCATAGTCGTTGACACTACTCTGCCTCCTTTCGACATGGGGGTCTCTCAAAGAGCTGAAATCTTGATTCGCAAAGAGGTTAATGAGGACAATTTCAAATACTCTCTCCGACTGGTTAGAAAATCAGGCACGTTGTACATGTGGCAGAAAGCCGGATACAGGTTTGTAGATAGTCTTAGAAAACAGTTGCTCATCTGGAGAACTCTTCCAGCCGAGGACAAGCGGGAAACTATTGAAAAAGCCCGTGAGCTGCTTAAGGGCTTTAAGGAAGGTGGGAACGTTGAGCAGCGTGAAAGATAGAGGTGCTTCAGGATTAACCTGGAGGTCTCTGCTTGTAATAATCTACGGTATAGTGGTTCTCCTCCCGGCGGCAATATGGTACCAGCTTTACAGTGGCGGCAACCTTAGCTCCGGAATCCAGTATACTCTTCTATTGTTTGCGGTTGAACTTGCGTTTCTAGCAGGACACCCGTTAAGCCGGCAGGAGGCGTTCATAATATGGATGATGGGGCATCAAATCTGCTTCGAAGTTATCAGCATCCAGTGGATATACGCTACCTGGTTTAGAACCAGTCCATACGCGTATGGGTTGAACATCCCAGACTGGTGGGCTCCAGCTCCAGAGACGAACCTCTTCATTTACAGAACGTTTTTCTCGCCTAGTTTTTTCACGCCTATTCTAATATCGCTAGTAGCGGGAATACTCTGGAAGCTTGCAGACATGTCTATGGCGTTTATTGCAAAAAGCATGTTTATCGAGGTTGAGGATCTGCCTTTCCCAACTGCTCAAGTAGGGGCTGATGCTATTCTAACGCTTTCAGAGAGGCAGGATCCAAGGAGGAGCAGGGTTTTCACATTATCGGCTGCCCTAGGTTTCGTCTACGGACTTATAGTTTACTTTCCGGCACTGGTCTTAGGGTATACGACGATTCCGATTCCATGGATAGATCTCACCAGCAGGATAGAGCCGTTCCTACCAGGAGCCTCGTTCGGCATAGCGACCGATATCATAAGCATAGCCACCGGGTTCATACTTCCGACAAGCGTCGTTCTAACCCTGTTCGCAAGCGGAATGGCCTTCTACTTCTTCGGATGCTTCCTCACGAGCTCCGAATCGCCACTGCCCTTTTTCAAAGGATTATTCAGCTACTGGTCTCCTGGTTCCTCTCTCTCCACTATCTACCAGCATTCGCTCTTTGAGCTTTGGGTAAGCCCATTAATCGGATTAGCTATATCTGCAGGTGTACTTCCCATATTGAGGCATCCCCAGATTTTCATCAACTCTTTGAAGAGTCTTTCACGCATAAAGGTTGGCAAGGGAGTTGACAATTACCCGCTCTGGTTCCTCCTGGTATTGTTTCTAGGTTCAACCGTCGGGTCTGTTGTCCTCTTCACCTACTTAATACCCGGCATCCCAGCCACGTTTCTACTACTGCTGCTAGGACTCTCATCAGGATGGTCCTTCATATATACTTTAGTAGGCACAAGGTCTTACGGAGTCGTTGGTTTTAAGCAGGATGTTCCATACCTCAAGGAGGGCGTGTTCCTAGCGTACATGGGTGCGACAGGGTTCAACGACACTCGAATCTGGTTCGGCCCACTGATTATCACGACTTTTGGCGCTGATTTCTGCTATTTCATGAAGATTGGCCAGCTTTGCAACACGACTTCTAAGAGCATGTATAAGACGTATTTCCTTGTTTTCCCAATCGCCTGGCTGGTTGGCTTCATCTACGTGTCTGCCTTCTGGAATATTGCTCCCATACCGTCAAACGTCTATCCAGCGACGAATATTTACTGGCCTATTCAGGCTCGATGGCTACGCCTGTTCGCCACTGGAGGTAGGGCTGGGCTGCTCAACCCGCTCCTAGTGGCTGGCTTCTTTGCGATCGGGCTCGCTGTTTTTGCAGTTTCTGAAGCGATACGGGTAAGCATACCCCTGATAGCCCTGTCGGCAGGTGCGGCGCAACCCTTGCCCTACTCTGTTTCCCTACTGATAGGGCTGCTTATCGGAAGGCTGATTGAGCGGAGAATGGGGCAGGACTTCTGGTCAAACTATAGGAATGCGATAGTTGCTGGGATTTCTCTTGGAGTAGGCTTGTTAATAACGATAAGTGTTGCTGTCGCGCTCATCCTGAAAAACATGTGGATACTTCCATACTAGTCTTTCTTTTTCTAGGTATTCTTAATGCATGTTGATTCAGCTTAGCGCCTAGAAAAACATTTAAGCACATTTTAAGGTTAGGGTACTGGGATCGTCCATGATCGTGGGAGCATGGTTCCATCCCTCCGGGGTCAGAAGAATTAAGGATTCAGGTTTTAGTAATGCTGTGAAGACTGGCATTGTGGCTGCCAGAACCTATAATTTTGAACATTCTGAAAAAATATCTGGAGTTTTAAAAAGGCTAAACATGGAGCTGTATGCAGGAATAGATGTAAATCCTAAAAATCTTCTAAAAGACTGGCATCTAGAAATAAAACAGGATCATATTCTCGGCACGCTTCAATTAAACGTCCCATTGACAGCCATATGTTTCGGAAACGAGCTTAGGGAATATACTGAGGGTGAGCCGCCGAACTGGAGGTTCACTGGGAGACTGGCGTTCGCTATCTCAAACCTCCTTACAACAGCTAAGAAGCTTATTCGAGAACACGGGTTCAACACACCTGTAACCTACGCTATGGAGGGGTTTGGATTAGACGCGGATGGGAAACTAAGAGAGTGGATAGTGCCGATTGTTGAAGCGGTTGACGTGTATTCCGTTAACTGTTATCCCATGGAGGCGAAAGACTGGTTTACTTTAGACGCGTTCAGCCACAATAAGAGGTTTCTAACAGATGCGAGGGAGACCAATTTGCGATTAGCAAGGTTTGAGCTTATGCTCCGCAGCCTTCTGAACGAGCTTGAGAAGTATGACAGGCCACTTATAATAAGCGAGACTGGGCTCCACGCCGGGGTTGACTTTAAACCTGTAAGGGGAAGTGGGAAGAATAAAACGTTTGCGATTGAAACAATAGATGGAACTAGAATAATTCCGATTCAAAATCCGGATAACTTCGCGCGAGTGTATTTGCAATTATCTCGTTTGATAAGCCGTGTCAACAGGGATTATTCAGGTAGAATACGGGGCGTGTTTATATATGAGTGGCGAGACAACCCGTTCCACAGGAAAATTAAAAGTGAAAACAGTCCTGTGCATGCGTGTTTCGGCCTCTGCTATGTCGACGGGACTCCGAAATTCGAAATCTCCAAAATAGTTTCAGCCTTAAGAGGCGAGACAGAGTACGACTTAAGTTAACATACCCTAATTCCTGCTGGTTTAGTTTCCCGAAACCCGCCTACCCTACTGCTCGTGTTTCTGGAAAATCGAGGCACAGTCCCCCTGCTCCCAGCGCGCTGGCCTCAACATCGGAGTAAGAAGAAAGCGTAACAGCCTCAGCGGCCTTCCAGCTCTTCAAGCCTCCGCCTAACTAGTTCAACCAGATGGTCCACTATAGCCTCTACAGCCTTTCTTCCAAGCTCTCGCGAAGCAACTGTTCTAAGATCCTCCCGCCACTCCCAAACCGGGTTTTCACGATAATAGTTGTATGGTGCATTAGGATAGTTATACACTTCAATCCTTCCGGGTTTGAAATCCTCAAGAACCGTAAGGTGGGGATACATATACCAGAACATCGAGGTCTCCCACTTGCCAGCGTGATCCGCAGGCGTTTCCCCATCTACCTCAACGCCCTCATACTCGGGCTGTACTATCACATTAACATCCGGATGACACCTGTTAAAATCATCCGCCACTCCCTTGAGACAGTCGACTTGACAGGGACCGTAGTGACCGGTTACGACGAGTATAAGCTTCGCCCCAACCTTCTTCAGCTGCTCAAAGAGCTCCCAGAAGAGCATTCGAATCAAACCGTCGCTGAACGTTAAGGTTCCTACGTATGTTGAAAAGCCCGGCCTCCCCCAATAGTTAGGGGGGAGAACTATGCCGCCTCCAAGCTTCTCAGCGACCCGCAGACATATGCCGTAAGCCTTTAACGCGTCTTGTCCAAGAGGAAGATGGTCTCCATGCCATTCGAGAAGGCCCGTTGGAACTATGAAGACCGGCATCTTTTCAACCGCTTCTAGAAACTCTCTGGGAGTCATTTCCTCATACCTAGTCTTCATAGGTTTAATCCTTTAAAATACTACTTAAATTTTTAAGTCGGTGTGCAAGTACTCATTCCATTGCGACCCGTACTGGATGTTTTTATCTTGCTGCCGATAGAGGTAACTTTAAATGAATCCTTTGAGATTGCACGCAGAGGGGTGAAGGCGATGGGGGACCAGAAGGTGAAATGCGGGGTCGTGGGATGTGGCGTTGTTGCCAACGAGGCCTATTTTCCAGCCATAGTGGAGAAGGGTGAGCTTGTGGCAACGTGCGACAGGATTGAGGAAAGGGCTAAGAGAAGCATGGAGCTGTGGGGTGCTAAAGAGTACTACACGGATATCGATGAGATGCTGAGAAAAGCCGATATCGAAGCTGTCTTCATACTGTCAGGCATGGGTATGCATGCAGACCATGCGACGAGGGCGGCGAAGGCTGGGAAACACCTCTTGATTCAAAAGCCGTTGGCGACGAGCATGAGGGATGCGAGGAAAGTTTTCAATGCGATTAAAAAGGCTGGTGTTAAGGCGCTTGTCGAGCCAAACGTGCAGATGAACCCTTTATACCTGAAGGCTAAAAGCATACTTGAGGAGGGAGCCATAGGAGAGGTCTACTGGTTTAGAGCAGGACTGGGGAGAGGCCCGCCCACCTGGGGTGAGGAGACCTTCTTCACCAGGCAGGCAGGAGGACCTCTTTTCGACCTCGGAGTATACCAGATAGCTGCGCTAACCTTCCTTTTAGGCCCGGCTTCATCGGTGGTTGGAATGGCGAATATATCCATACCGGAGAGGTTCATAGTTCCGGAAGAATTCTTCACCGAGCATCTCTCTCAAAAGCCCTACGAGCCGTTCTGGAAGAAGCTTGCCACCGCGAAGCCCACTAAACGGATAAAGATGGGGGCGGAGGACAACACGTTCACGCTGTTAAGCATGAGAAACGGGAGCCTAGGGTGTGTCATAGCCAACTTCGTTACTCCAGACGGCCTTAGGAATGGTGTTGGAAACATGCCTGATATAGAAATTTACGGTAGTGATGGCGCCCTATTCCTAGGCGGGTCGGCAGCGATATCCGTAATGACGAAGCGTAAGGATAGCAAGTATTATTCGCCGGAAGGCTGGTATTGTATTCCCAAGCAGGATTTCCCATCCTGGAACTACTATAGAGCGTCAACTGAACACTTTTTCAACTGCATACTGAACGATGAGGAGCCTCTTCCAAGCCTAGAATGGGGTATGCATGTCAGTGAAATAATGATAAAGTCGATTCAGTCCTCGAGAACTGGAAACAGGCTGAGGGTTTTATCGAGTTTTAAGTGGAAGGGTGAAAGTGTTGAGTGTTAAAGGCTGGGCAATCCGGCTAGTATTTTTCTAAGAATGCTTTGCCACGCCTAATGGATTCGACAACGTCAATACCGGTTTCATCCTCGATCGCGAACCATCCTGAATAGTTTATCGACTTTAACGCGTTTACGTAATCATCCCAGGGCACTAGGCCTTCACCCACTGTTGCACGCTTCGTCACCGGGTTGTAATCCTTAGCATGAGTATGTACAATCCATGGGGCTAGGGTCCTCACACCCTCAACCACACCGTAGCGAAGCATGTTTGCAGGATCATAGTTAACCTTCAGTCCTTCACTGCCAACTTCCTCCAGCAGACGCCTAAGGACCTCAGCCGGCTCCTGCCCTGTCTCTATGCAGAATGCGGCGCCAACCTGTTCAGCATGCTTAGCAAGAATCCTGCAGGAATTGAGCATCACTCTATACTTATTGCTCGACGCGTCCGAAGGGATTTCACCCGGATGGGTCGTAACCACTTTCGAACCCATGTCTGAAGCCAGCTCCAGAGCCCTCATGGTTTTCTCAATCCTCTTCTCAAGACCCCTCGGGTCTCCGAGAGCGGAGCCTGGCCATGGCATACCGGGGTCCATTGGTCCTGTGAGTTGAGCGCAGAACCCGGTTATCTCAAGCCCATAGGACTCCACAAGCTCCAGAATCCCCCTCCTTTCAACGCCTACACACCTATCCGGGTCCAGGAAGCATGGTTCCGAAGACGAGTAGTCGACGCAAAAGAGTTGCACGCCTTTGACGCCGATTCTACTTGCTGTTTCAAGAGCCGCTTTAAACTCTGGCTCGTTCCTAGTTAATCCCAACGACCATAATGCTACACCTATTTTCAGGCTTCCCATTTTTAACCATTTTTAGAGAGAAGTTAAAGAATATTAGTCTTTTCCTCGTGAACCGTCGCCTCTCTCCGTTCGGATGAAAAGTCCGAGCCTTCTAATTCTTCTTCAAACAGTATAAAGCATTTAAGGATGAGACTGGTCGAAATACTGAGACTGACGGGGGCCGTTGAGATGGGTGAAAAAGAGCAGCTTTACCAGGAAAGGTTAAAACGCTATTTAACCGCTATGCGTAATGAAAAACCTGATCGCATCCCGATTCGCCCTTTCGTCGCCGAGTTTACTGCGAAGTATGCCGGCTATACTTGTCAGGAGGTGACGCATGACTACAGGAAGGCTTTTGAAGCAGTGTTGAAATGCGCCAGGGATTTCGACTGGGATGCGATGGTCGCCAACATGGTATACGTCTGGACAGGTTTAACACAGGCCTTGGGCTTGAAGTACTATGCTACACCCGGCGTAGACATTCCTCCTAACACGGCGTTCCAATATCTTGAGCCTCCTGAGGAGAAAGCTTTTATGAAGCCGGATGAGTATAACTTACTGATTGACGACCCGACGGCTTTCCTGTACAACGTCTGGCTGCCACGCGTCTCAAGCGAAGTAAGTGTGGAAGCATCAGGCTCCCAATATAGAAGCAGGCTTGCGCTAGTAAAGGGAGCCATGGCGATGAGTGAATACTTTAACGCGTTTGGACACCAAGTGGAGAGAATGCGAAGGGAGGCTGGAACCGTATCCGCTATAGCAGGTATTCTCAAAGCCCCTCTCGATATTATTGCTGATAAGCTGCGCGGCTATGTCGGCTTAGCTAAGGATCTGCACCGGCAACCTGAAAAAGTGCTTGAAGCCTGTGAAGCACTTGCTCCACACTTGACAGAGGTCGCACGAATGACCGCCGACCCTGAGAAGAAAGTGCCAATAGGCTTCTGGATGCATCGCACCTCTATACCATTCATCAGCATGAACCATTTTAAAAACATTCACTGGCGCACTCTGAAGCCTATCATAGAGGAGCTCTGGGCTCATGGATATCGAGTTCTTTTCTACGCTGAAGGAGACTGGACGCCGCACCTAGACAGTTTTGCTGAACTTCCCGAGGGCAGCATAGTCTTCCACATAGATAGAAGCGACTTCTCTGAAACGCATAGGAAGCTGGGCCGTAGGTTCTGTTTAAGCGGAGGCCTGCCGAACTGGCTGCTTACCATCGGGACGCCTGACGAGGTTTGCCGCTACTGTAAGAAGATCATTGACACCATTGCTTCAGACGGGGGATACATTATGGATGCGTCAGCAATTATTCAGAACGATGCCAAGGTGGAAAACGTGAAGGCGATGACTGATTTTACACGCAACTATGGTAAGTATGAACGGGGCTCGGAGGGTTTGGAGCATTCTAGTCAGGAAACGGTTGCTAATAGGCCGAAAGCCGTTTTGAAAAAGCCGGGTGTGAAACCTGGTTCCTGCATTCCTTGGGATGAGAAACGCAGGGAGATTCTAGGGATCTCTGGGAATGAGGGTCTGTTAAAAAGGATCTGGGAGGAGATCGATTCACTCGGATACTTATTCATCTGGCAGGTGTTACTGTCTTTCTAAACTTGTTTGCCCGTGCAAAACTTATCAGCGTGAGCTTTCCCATGAAGCCATTAGGTCAACCAGCGAGCAGAATAATGCGGTTGAAACAGGGTCTTTAACAAGGTTCTTCATCAGCCTGAAAGTGCATAGGACGGCGAGGCCGAGGCCCAGTTTAACGGGAACAATCGTAGCAGCCGGCTCCCGCATCCAGCCGGTGAAAATCCCGCCTAGAGCACTCCTCATGTCGCGGGGGCTTAGAGCTTCTAAAACCATGCTTGGAACACATTCTATAAACGGCATTCCCAAGTGTCCCTCGTAAAAAAGCCTCCCTGTAAAAACATTCTTAAGCCAGAGGAATGATGTGCACCAGTCGCCCCATCTTTCTTTCTCCCTCCTATCGGCCAGTCGGAACCTGCTGAACAATAGTGACCCTGGTTGAGACTCTTCCAGCAGAAAGAGCACCCTACCCCCCTTCTCAACAAGGCTAACAGCCTCTTCAACAAGACCTGAGGACACGGCTATGTTGGATTCGCCGGCTTCAACAATGGTTAAACCCGTCTCCTTAAGCCTCTTCACAATGTTCTCTTCTACTCCGAACACGCGGATTTCCCCACTGGTTCTGACGGACCAAGAGGGTAGGACCAGAAGCTCCTGGTAGTTTCGAGAAATCTCTCTCCCACCTTTATCCAGCAGCCTCGCCCATATGGTTAGCTTGCCCGGATAGCGTGTTTCCGGAACCTTGAAACACACCTCTCCGACTTCAACGCAACCAGCTCTTTTAACCTCCACCTTTTTGAAGACACCGCTCAGAGGAGTGTTTTCAACCCACCATTCCACGGTCTTCGGCTCAACAGCTGAAAACCTTGAAACATATATTTTCACCCTTGCTTCCTCACCTTCAAGGTAACTCCATTTTCCAGGTCTTATTACGATAACATCCTGCGCTTGGAAGAATTTCATGAAACGGTGTAGAAATTTTTCGCCCCTGCACATATCTATAAGACCGTTGCTCTCACTGTTTAAATCTGTAAACTGGGTTATTACGTAGCCAACAATCTCCGGATGAAGCCTCATTGTCTCTATCTCGAACTTCAAGGAGTCAAGCTGATGTTTTTGAGTGGCTTCCGCAAGCTTTTTCAAAGAACCGTAAGCTTCATCCAACCCTAGCTTAAAGAACTCGTTAACACCTGTGCGAATTGGCCCGCCGTAGCTCGCTTGGTTAAACCAGTACGGGTCCCTCCAGTCATAGTAACGTAGAATCTCCTCAACATCCGGAAGCCCCCAGTTGCCGAACTCTGAAACCATTAACGGTTCAAAACCTCTTCTAACGGACTCGGGGAACCTGAAAGTCCAAGAAGGATGTTTAGAAAACTCCTCCACCCAGTCTTCGAACTCCCGAGCATGATCAGGTATTGCCTTGTAGACATGCTGGTCTTCAATATCACTCACAACATGTCCAGCGTTTGCTGGAGAATTGTCAACAACAAGCCTAGTGGGGTCAAGCCTTTTAACCAAGTGCCACATCTCTTTAAGCCATATTCTTGCTGCTTCCTCGTTCGCAATCGGGACACCCCATTCCTCGTTCACTAGACACCAACAGAAGACCGACGGATGGTTAAAATCCCTCCAGACCCATTCTTCAAGCTGCCTTCTCATCCTTTCCCTCGCCTTAACAGTGAACTTGTAGAAGCTTGGAAAATCTATCCAAAGCATTATTCCAAGCCTGTCTGCCCATTCAAGATAGTTTGGACAAGGTATCTTAATATGCGTCCTAAGAAAATTAAGCCCTAGTTCTCTAGCTTTGAGAAACTGGTCGCGAAGCGTTTCGTCTGAGGGCGTGCCGTATATCGTGTCCGGGTAGAAATCTTGGTCAAGCGCCCCTGTAAGGTATATGGGTTCACCGTTGAGGAGAATCCTGTTCTCCCGAACCTCAATCTTCCTTATGCCGAAATCTATAAAGCAGGAGTCGTAAATCCCTGCTCCGGAGAGAAGGATTTCAAGCCTATGGAGGAAAGGGGAGTCTGGAGACCATAGTCCCAGCCCATGGATAGGTATTTCGGCTTCGTAAACAGGCTCGTCCTTAACCACTTTAACGATTTTCTCCTCCCCGTTTGAAACAATCTTGAGAGTTAGTTTAAGTCCCTCTTCAGGAGCCTCCTCAACATGAGAGACGATTATGCGGACCCTAATCCTTGAATTGTCAACATCCGGTAGTATGAATGCCGAATGCACGTAAATCTTTTCCCTAATTTGGAGACTCACTCCCTGCCATAGGCCACCAATATTACAATAGTGAGACTGTTTACCGTTAGGGATTTCAGAGCAGTCCTGAGGATCGTAAACTCTAACCATAAGCTGGTTCTCATCGTCGAATTTCACGATGCCTGTTACATCGAATTCGAATGGAGTGTAGCCTCCCTCGTGGGAGCCAAGCTCGACTCCGTTCAGCCATACTTTAGCTTCATAATCGGCAGCGTCAAATCTTAAAATAATCCTCTTACCCATCAGCACGCTCGGTATTCTAAAGCTGCGCCAATACCACACGGCTCCATCATAATCCACAAGGTCTGGAAACTGTGCTTCCCAAGGCAGGCCTGCCCTTGCTTTCCTAACCTCTTTAACAGAGTGAACAGTCTCCGGGGTGAGCTTTCCATCCGGGTCGGTTGCAAACATCCAGCCGTCATTAAGGTTAATAGTGCGTTTAACAGGAAGCTTAACGTTTGATGCAAAACCTTTAGCCCCAGTCCCAATTACCCAGTTCTCAGTGAGCAAGCTGATCACCGGCTTGAAATGAAAATGTTAAAACGGACTTTTTAAAAATTTCTTTCTTCTCTGAAGCCTTCTCGTTAAACGGATTTCAAGCGGCAGACCTGTCTTCCTATTGTGAAATCCAGATTTATACTGTTTGGTTGACTGGTCTCCGGCTTTTTCAAACAGCTACACTTAAATACTGTTTAAACAGGTTGAGACAGTGAAAGCAGCTTGAGGCTTTGGATGTTTGGAATCCCGCGTCTCGAATACGCTGATCTCCTTCTGGAAAACGGTTTTAAAGATATTGTTGTCAATTATGATCCTGAATTGGTTAAAGGTCTTCTGGATAAAGGTTTTAACGTTCACATAGTCGTCGGGGCTTTTCGTTTGGACAATGAGTTTCGAGATCCAAGATTCTTAGCGGAAGATCCGTACGGCAGGAGACACATATGGTTTGGGTCAGGTTGCCCTAATAATCCTGATATAAGGCGTAGAACCCTACGCCAGATATCCGAGATCATTGAGAAACATAGTGTCAACAGCATTTTGCTCGATGGAATCAGGTTCGCATCCATGGGGAGCGGGATCGAGGCTTTTGCAACATGTTTTTGTGAAAATTGCAGGAATAAGGCTGAGGAATATGGTTATCGTTTTGAAGAGATGAAGCAGTCGGTTAAAAAAATGCTTAACGCTTTCTACGATTTTAAACAGGCTTGGGATGTTTTGCAAGCATACCGTTCTTCTCCAGCAGGTTTCCTAGATCTTGCCAGGGGGAAGCATGGCTTGCTTGATTGGCTCGAGTTCCGGGAGCGCAGTGTTTCAGACTTCATCGTTGAAGTTAGAAACCTGATTAAGTCGTACAGTAGGAAGGCTAGCCTCGGCGCTTACGTTTTCACTCCTTCACTAGCCTTTCTAGTCGGTCAGAACTATCGAGAGTTCTGGCGCTACCTGGATTTCGTAAAACCCATGGTGTATAGGAAGGGGCGTGGAGTCGCCTGCCTAAACTTTGAACTGGCTAGAATCGCTGAGGACTTGCTCCGCTGGAATCCTTGGCTGCCGGAGGCTGAGCTTATAAGCCTGCTTTACCGGGTTTTTGGCTTGCAGGAAGAAGGTTTTCCAATGAGCTTAAACAGGCTGTTTGAAGATTGCCTACCTTTATCCGTGCTTAAAGCCGAGTTTCAGGCCGCTAAAAGGCTTATAGCGGGGAGGAGTGAGCTCCACCCTATTATAATGCTGGATGACCCGCAAATAGAGCAGGCTGTTAGGCTTGCTTCTGAAACAGGGTTAGACGGGGTCGACTTCTTTTCCTTCAGAGAGGAGGAGAAAAACATGATTAGCAGGATTTCGGAGGCTATTGGAAAATGAAGCCCATAGGTGCTTTCATCAGCCTTAAGGCTCTGAAGGAGTATGGAAACCGGCTTTTAGAGGAGTATGGTATAGAATACGCGCATACGCATCTACCTGTTTTCCCAGAGGAGGCTAGAGAGCTTTACAGTGGTGTAAAATGCCTCCCGGAAAACTTTGAGAAAGAATCGTATGGTGATCTTAAGAGGCTTCTCGAAGAGCTGCGTAGAATAGGCTTGAAAATCTTTGCCAGTTATCCTGTTTTCAGCAGGCCGGAGATAGCTAGAAGAGGAGCAGAGTACTCCGCATGGACAATCCTTGGAAAGCCTCATTATGCTCGTGCCTGCCCAACAAACCCTGATGTTTTAAGAAGAATAGTTGCTGATCTTCGAAGCCTCGTGAAACTATATGGGGTTGAGGGAGTCATACTCGACTTCATCAGGTTTGAAAGCCCAATGGCTGGTTTAGACTATTTCTTAACATGCTTCTGCCCTAGTTGCTGCGAAAATATGAGGAGCCTAGGTTATAACCCTGTTTCAATCAAGAGAGACTGGTTGAGAATGCTGGATTTCCTCGGTAAAGGAGGCTTTCCAAAAGAGATAGTTAAACAGGGAACCCTGAGCACTCCAGACGTTTTGGATCTTTACAACGAGTTTCCCGGAGTTTTCGAATGGTTCAAGTATAGAAGCGAATATATCGAGAGCGTTGTTAAGATTTTTGCTTCAACAGTTAAAGAGGAAGGAGGCCGTGGAACAGTCGTTGGCGCAAATCTTCTGTCACCCTGGTGGAGCCTTCTGGCAGGTCAAAGCTATAGGGCTTTTAGCAGGATTCTCGAAATTATTGAGCCGATGCTATATTTCGACTGGATGCAGTGGGAAGGCTTAACAGCAGTCAAGGAGCTCAGCCATGCTTACGGTGTCGACAAGAATCTTTTAAGCAAGTTTTACTACGTGGCTACTGGATTAAGCACTATAGTTGAGCCGCGAAACTATGATGAATCAAGGCTTTCAGGATTGCCTCCGGCTTCAATAGAAGCGGGTCTTGCGAAAATCTCCTACTGGAATATTGGAGGAGCTAGAATATGGCCAGTCGTACTGATCCTCCGCACCGACATCGTGCACCATCTGCTTAATGAACGTATTTCGAACATCTCCATGGCTACGAGAGAGTTTTTCGTGGAGAGTGTTAAATCGGCGGCACGCGGCAACGCTGATGGATTAGTGTACTGGAACTTTGACGGTGCTGAGAAAGATGTTGTACGAGAGCTTTACAATGTTTGGAGGGCTGAAAGCGGTTAAGAACACTTTTCACGTATTTTTAAAGTGATTATTTCCCTGTTGCGATACGTGAATTCGAGGCTTCCTCCATCTATCTTAACGTCTCTGTTAATCTTGTTCAATTCAAGTATATCCGTAGATTCTACGCTATCCACCTCGGTGGCAAGATCAATACGCGTCTTACCCCTTGCATTGAAAAACTCGTAAAGCCTTAAAATAATGCCGTCACCATCCTCCGCGGCTTTCACAGCTTCAAGCATCAAGTTTTCAGAGCCTATTTTCAGGAAGCTTTTACTGCTTTCTCTTCCTTCAGCTACTTTCAATGGAATATTTAGCTCATATGCCCTCCTTAACACTCCTGCTTTCTTCCAGTCTCCAACATGAGGGTAGATGGAGTATGTGAAGGTTGTCTCCTCAAGGTCTGTCGACGGGTCTGGAAAGACGGGTGTTCTTGTTAATGAAAGCCCTATTGAAGAGCCTTCTACAGAGACCCCGTATTTCCCATTGTTTAACAATGCTACTCCATAGTCGTGCTCAGAAAGATCAACCATTTTCTGCACCGCCACCTCGTATTTTGCTTTCTCCCACGAAGTATTCCTAGTCGTTGGTCTCTCAACAACTCCGAAAGGAACGTCTGAAACAGCTTTCTCCGTGTTCACGTCGAAGTCAAACCAGGTTTTAACCAGAAGCTCCCTATCCTTCATGTTAATGGTGTTTTCGAAATCAATCCTTCTAGAATCGCAGAAAATCCTCACCTCCTGCTTGATCTCAGACCTTCTGAACGGGTAGGTGAAGCATATAGACACCATTAGCGGACCATTGCTAACGATCCAACTCTTGGAGGCAGTTATTTCGAAAAACGTTTCCTTATAGCCCTTCTCAATGTTCCAAGCATCAGCCCATCCTGGGATATTCTCGTAAGCAACTAGTCTGTTCCCCTGGTTTTTCAAAACCTCTCTACCGGCTTCCTTATCCCATATGGAAATCAGCCTTCCGGTTTTTGAAATCCTAATTGTGAAAAACCTGTTCTCAACCAGGTAGGAATCATCTTCCTCAAAAATTTTCACGCGAGAAGTCGCCGGGATTGCAGTGAGCGGAGCATAACCGACTGGAGGTGCCCTCGCCTTCAGCAAGAAGCCTTCAGGAACCTTCTGAGACCCGTCTACTTCCTCCCCTATAATAACGTAGTCCTCCCTCTCCCAGGGCAGTGAGTTGAAAACCAGTTTTATACGTCCTTCTCCAGCTATCTTACTCATAGCTTCTCCAGAAATCCTCTCCGCCTCAGAGATCACTTTCTCAAGCTCAGGATAAACCTCACTGTAAACCTCTCTTATGGAGGAACCCGGTAAAACGTCGTGAAACTGGTTTTTAAGCAGGGTTTTCCAAAGCCTTGAAAACTTTTCTTTATCATAGGTTCCGGCGAAAGTTGCCCATGTTTCCGCTTCTCTTAAAGATAGCTCTGCCCTCCTGTTTAACAGCTTCATTTTTGAATGCGACGTGAAAACACCTCTATGATCCTCAAGATAAAGCTCCCCCCTCCATTCTTCAGAAACAGGGTCCCGTACAACCGATTCTAAAGATCCCTTAAGCTCTACCCTGGGTAGAACTGGAAGCAAGTCAACTGCCTCTGCCCTCAGAAGCATTTCTTCAGTGGGACCCCCCCCACCATCTCCATAGCCGTACGAGTAAAGCATGGGATGATCCTTGTTAACCCAGTTTTGCCACTGCTCGTAAACACTATCTGCCGTGAAATCAGAGTTGTAGCCTCCCTTCCCGTGGCCGAATGCCACTGCCTTAAGCCTGCTGTTATCCGGGCTGATCCAGAGGAACACGTTGTAAGGGAAAGTATTCGTATCGTTCCAGAAGACTTTATGAGTCGCAAAGACTTTAACTCCTGCAAGCCCAGCTGCTTGGGGGAGTGTTTGTGAAAACCCGAATGTGTCTGGAAGCCATAGTATGTCGGCAGTTCTTCCAAAGTTCTCCAGGTAAAACCTTTGAGAATATAAGAGTTGTCTAGCCAGAGATTCGCCGGATATCATTTGAGTGTCAAACTCCACCCAGCCTGCTCCAAGCATCCATTTCCCCTCTGCGATTTTCTCCTTAACTCTTTCGAAGATTGAAGGTTCCTCGCTCTTAATCCAGTCGTAATATATAGCGGCGCTCTGAATATACTTAAAATCATAATGTTCCATCAGGGTTAACACGGTTGAGAATGTTCTGAAAACCTTTCTCCTAGTCTCTTCAAAAGGCCAGAGCCATGCAGTGTCTATATGTGCATGAGCAAGCGCAACCATGCTTCCCCTTTTACCGTATTTTTCAACAAGACTGTTCAGACTGTTCTTAAGCAGGCTGAGTGCTCTTCCATATTTCTCCGTATTCTGCTCTTCCAAAAAAACCGGAAGAATATCGTCTGACAACAGTCTTGGAACACTGTCAAGCCCCCCTATCATTGTCTTGAAAGCAGTAGCTAGTGAAACTTGCTCCCTAGAGACAGTTTCAAAAGGGGCTTCTCTAAGAGCATCGCTCAAAACTCTTAGAAGATCCTCTTTAAGTTCCTCGTCCTTTGTTACGCGAGCCAGTTCTAGGACAGATTTCCCATACACCCAGAGTCTTAGAGCATTCATGTTTCTATTAACGCTCACGGGCTTGCCCGGGTTAACATCCGCTTTTTCACCGAATGCTAGAAAAGGCGAGAACTCGGCCTCCAACAAGTGACGGCCCTGTGGAACCGGTATGGCATGATGATAGCCGTCTAAGGCAAAATATGGTTTCGAATCTAGCTTTACTAAGGCAGAGCCCTTGTAATCAAGAACTAGAAGCTGAAAGTTTTCTCCTGCAGCGTTCAAGGCTATCGTCGCCTTTTTATTAGTGAAAGAATCCCATTCCAGTATTCTGACATTCCTGAAGGATACGGCATGCAAGAGGGCCAGCCTTGCCTCAAGTTCCTGAATAGTCCGCATGAAGCCTTTCAGTTGCGGCATTTATATAAATCTTTTGAGAATATGCACACTGAGTTTCATGAGGCCTTATGAAACGTTATTTATTATGAAATGGCCTGCTCCCACTCTGAACATTCTCATGGGTTCCACGAATCTCCCTTTTTTCCGATTTCTTTTTCTCAACCACCTCACCATCTCCCTCTTTACTTCCTCTAAGCCTTTCTTCACCAGATCCTCTGGAAACGATAGGGATAATTGGCTCTCGTGCTTCATAATGGCCTCAGCCTTCTTATCTATAAACCTTGTGATGGCGGTGAAAAAGTTTGGGCTGCCTGTAGCGAACAAGAGTATGAAATCAGGCTTATGGGCTTCGATTCCTGAAAGGATCTGCTCCTTGTGGAAACTCGGCATACCGGCGAAAACTGTTGCTTCAGAAGCCATAAGCCCGGTAACCCTGTGATCAGGATGAACCTCATACGGAAGCCAAGCGTCAAGCGTCATAACAATTTTCGGCTTGACTTTTCTTATTATTTCCACAAGCTTACCCCTTAATTCGAGAGACGGATATAAGTCGCCGTCAGGATAGTCTAGGAAAAACAGGTCTTTCACTCCCAGCACGTCTGCCGCCGCCCTCTGCTCCCTTTTCCTAGTCTCGCTCAAAGCCTTAGGATCCATGTTCACGTTGAAAGTCCCTTTGCTTCCATCAGTTACGGTAACATAGTTCACAACACATCCTTCTTCAACCATTCTTGCAATTGTTCCACCAGCATAATACTCCGCATCATCAGGATGCGCCTGTATGACTAAAACCCTGTCCCCTTTGCTCCATATCTTTTTTGATCCGGCTCTCACCATGATTATTGTCAACACAGGGTAGATAAAAAATCTTCCCTCTTTGGCTGAGCTCAAGCTTAAATAAGACTTTAAAATCGAAAAACCATGGGAAAGCTAATACTGTGCTGTTCGCCTGAAAACGATCTTTACATTGTGCTCGGAGAAAACGGGAGAACTCCGGTACGTTATGACTGCTTAAACGAGGCGGTTAACAATGCTTCTCCTGGCGACGGGATACTCGTCTTATCTGACTCGTATCCTGTTCCAAGCCTGGTAGTGGAACCCACCCTACTGGAGAAGATTGAAGAAAAAGATTTGAAGTTCTACATAGAGTATCCGTCAGTTCTTCCAGATATTGTGCTGGGTGAACCGCGGACTGTGGAGTGGGAAAGACTGGTTGTCACTTCAAGGTTTTTCGAGCCGGAGCTTCCTCGAATGAGCATATTGAATATGCATGACTGCTGGTTTCTGCCTGTTGAAAAAAGAGGTTCCCACTTAATGTTAGCCAAGGTTGCGGGTTATGATAAAGCGGTTTTCGGCCTTCCTGAGGACCCGTATCCTGTTCTATTCGAGTACTCCAGTAACATAATGATCTCAACAAGTAAACTGAGCCAGTTTAAAACAGGAAGGTACGCGCCTAGTGAAGCTTGGAAGCAGTTATGGATTAAGCTGTTGAAATGGCTGACTGGAGAAAAGTATGATTTATCCTGGATCCCGACTGTTAGAACAGCATTCGGAAGAAACGAACCGTTGCCTGAGTACATTGAGAAAGAGGCTTACAGGAGGTCTGTAGAGTGGTTCCGTAAACATGTTCTTTTCGGTGTTGAGAGAAGCAGGGGGGTGATTGAGGGGTATCAGTCTAATATAGATTACGAGGGACATCAGCTTAAGAGAGTGCTGGTGCGTTCAGACTGCTTGGCTGAAGCAGCTATGGTGTTCGCCTACGACTGGAGGCTAACAGGAAACCCTAGGAGCAGGCTGATTGCTACTAAAATCCTCGACTACGTATGGTCTTTTCAACAGTCTGAGGAAAACAGCCCAGCATACGGACTGGTTAACTGGATGGAAGGGCTCCCTGTCTTCTATGGGGATGATAATGCGAGAGTCATTCTTTCAACACTCTCGGCCAGCAGCAGCTTGGAGGAGGACCGTTGGGACAGGTCTCTGGCTCTCTGTCTTCTCGCAAACTTCAGAACCACTGGTCCACTGGGATTCAGGAAAAACAGGATCGACCTTCCGGAGTTGATTAGAAACGGATGGGAATACTATTGGAAAAACCCTGTCACCTCGTACTCACCACATTACCAGGCCTACCTCTGGGCGTGTTTCCTATGGGGGTTTCTATTAACCGGGTACCGGGGCTTCTTCGAGAAAACCGTTAAAGCAATCCGGATGACTGTTGAAAAATACCCGGATTGGCGATGGACTAATGGACTTACTCAAGAGCTAGCTAGAATGACTCTGCCTTTAGCATTCCTAATTCGAGTTGAAGACAAGCCTGAATACAGGACGTGGATTAATAAAATAGGTGGAGACCTTCTTTCCCAACAGCAGCCATGCGGTGCTATTAGAGAACTGTTGGGTCCTGATGGTAATGGAGAATACCCGCCGCCTGCTTCAAACGAGCAGTATGGAACGACAGAAGCCCCAGTAATCCAGCATAATGGTGATCCTGCATGCGACCTGCTCTACACCTCAAACTTTGCTTTTCTCGGCCTGCATGAGTTAGCTTCCGCATGCGGAATCATAAGGTTTAAACATGCTGAGGACCAGTTGGCGGAATTCCTGTGCAGAATACAGGTTCGTTCAAACAACCATCCCTATTTAGACGGTTGCTGGATGCGAAGCTTCGACTATGAGAAATGGGAGTACTGGGGAAGTTCTTCAGACACGGGATGGGGAGCTTGGAGCGTGGAGTCAGGCTGGACGAACAGCTGGATCGCCTCCGTCTTCGCAATGCGTCTGCTTAAAGAGACTCTTTTCAGTTTAAAAAGGTCTAGCGAAATCAGGAAAAGCCTGCACGAGGCCGTGGACGAATTGCTTCCGCAAGAAGCTTCTGTGTGAAACCGTCACTGTCTTAAGGCTACTCTCGCAGCAGTTATCAACGGATCCCAAACGGGGCTGAACGGGGGAGCATAAGGAATGTCTGAAAACACGATTTGCTTTACAGTAAGCCTGTTCATAATCGCTAATGATAATGCTACAATCCGGCTCCAAACCCCTTCGTAACCAACCATTTGTCCACCGATAACTCTCCCACTGGATTTCTCTACGATGAGTTTAACCCATATGTCTCCACCCCCTGGAAAATAGCCTGCTCTCGACCTAGCCTTGATAAAAACACTCTTAGTTTCAAAACCGTGTTTCTCAGCCTCCTCCTCACCAAGCCCTGTCCTACCTACTTCAAGATTGAAGACTCTAGTTATAGCGCTTCCAACAACTCCGGGAAACTCTTCGTTTCCTCCGGCAGCGTTTGCACCGGCAACGTAACCCATCTTGTTGGCTGTTTGAGCAAGAGGAATATAGACGGGCTTGTTCAACACAGCGTGTTGCGCTTCACAGTTATCTCCTGCGGCAAATATTCCTTTAACACTCGTTTCCATCCTGCTGTTAGTCTTTATCGCGCCGCTTTCACCCAGTTCAACACCTGCCTGCCTCGCTAAGCTGACATTCGGCCTCACGCCGACAGCTATAACCACAAGGTCAGTCTCATATTCAGCATCTTCAGTAACCACTTTCTCAACTCTTTCACTGCCCTTAAAACCGATAACCCTTTTATTAAGCTCGAGTTTCACACCGTTTATAGTAAGCTCCCTGCTTATTACTGCAGACAACTCCGGGTCGACATTAGGCATTGGACGTGGCAGTAGCTCGAGAATCGTAACCTCTTTACCGATCCTCCTAAGGTTCTCAGCTAACTCTAAACCTATATAGCCAGCACCTATTATTGTAACTCTCTTTGAATGGGTCAGGTCGTCTTTAAGCCTAACGGCACCCTCGAGAAAACGAACAGTATGAATACCCTTGAGACCAAGGCCCTCCATTTTTGGAACGAGTGGTTTAGCACCTGTTGCAAGAATAAGAACGTCGAAACCCATTTCCTTCTCTTCTCCTTTTCCAGAAACGTACACGAGGGTTTTCGACTTAGCGTTGACACTCTTTACATACGAGTTTATCTGGACTTCGACTCTTCTGCTTCTTTTGAATTCTTCAGGAGTATAGGTCACGAGTCTTGAAACGTCTTCCACAAGGCCTCCTAGGTAATACGGGATACCGCATGATCCGTAGGAAACATGTCTGGAAGCCTCCAGCACGATTATTTCTGCACTTGGGTTAACTCTTCTGGCGCTGGCGGCGGCAGCCATGCCTGCAGCACCACCGCCCACCACTACTATTTTCAGAGAATTACTCATAAACAAACATTTTGCCAATCATTATTAAGCTTTATTCGAATCCAGATCTTCAAAGCGCGCGCTATCAGTAGCAAGAGTCTTGCATAATTCGGGTTAACACTTGTGTTAAATCGTATTTCTATTGTTCAATTTAAAATAGTCTTCTTGAGTTCATTAAAACCCGGAATAAGCCAAATCCTTGATTAAAATTAATAAATAAGAATTACTAAAATATCTGAAATGACTCCTGCTATAAGAAGCTTAAAACCGGAGGAGTGGGATGATTTCTTGCGATTTCTTGAAAGAAGCTACGGGCATTCTAGAAACTATTTTCCCCGTTACTATCCACAGCTCTACAGGCAAGAGAAAGAGGCTCTTTCATCATTCATAGTTCTGGAGGAAAACGGGAGGATAGTTTCACACGTGGGGCTGTTCCCCCTCGAGCTATTTAGCTTAGGGACCCGCATAAAGATTGGCGGAATAGGCGGCGTCGCAACCCTGCCGGAAGAAAGGAAGAAAGGCTACATGTCGATGCTTCTGAAGCATGTGGGCAATCTGATGAAGCAGAAGGGCTTACCGCTGTCAGTCCTCTGGGGGGACAGGCAAAGATACTATCCTTTTGGATGGGATATTGCTGGCTTAAAATACTCGTTAACAATAACGGCCCGTTCTCTTGAAAGAGCGCATGTGAAGCCTGTTAAAGTAGAGGAGGTTTCCCCTGAAGATGCCGTTCTCAACGTGGAGAAACTTCACGGTTTCCTCAGGATGAGGGTTGAACGTAAGAATCATGCGTTCATTTTAAAGAAGGAAGGTATAAGAATATGGATTGGAAAAGAAGGATACGCTATTTCTTCCGGCGAAATCGGCTCGCCAAGGATACTTGAAGCTGCATCGCCAGAGGGAAAAGAGGCGGAATTAGTTGGAGGCGTTATGGAACGCTGCTTCGGAGACTCCGCCTCCATAGAGGTTAACGCGTTTGACACTGAAAGGCTTGAACGCCTGCTTAAAGCAGCCTCGTACTGGGAAATAGTTCCTGAAGGACTGTTTAGAATAATCGACATAACCGGCCTGCTTGAAGCCTTTAAAGAGTTTATGTCCAGCAGAGCAGAAATGGTGAGAGACTTCGAACTCTCCATTGGATTAAGGCTCGGCGATGATGTCAACACAGCCACAATTTATGTAAACAACGGCAAGGTTGACATTGAAAAAGGCGTTTTTTCAAGAAACTACGTAGAGCTTGACGAGCGTGAAGCCGTACGCATCTTCCTCGGCGGTGCTGCAGTAAACATCGGGGATCTAAGGGGACTTGGCATGCTGCTCCCTTTACCGGTACACATACCTTCTTTAGACCATGTATGAAACAGCCCTAAAGCTTTTCTGAAAGACGAAACATAATGCGCCTTAGAAACTAGCTGGTGCCCGTAGCGCGCCTGAAAGTTCCTCTATTCTTATCTTTAAACCCTGTTTTTTCAGATTTTTTCTCGGGGTTCTTTCTGAAACGCGCGCTATGGCTCTAAAAGATTAATAGGCTTGATGTAATCGGGGGTAAAGTTGCTGGCAGGTGGTGTCTTTGGATAAGGTTGAAAGAGTCTACCGGGCTTTAAACATTGAGGAGGCGGATAAGGTGCCTAAAGGAGAGCTAGGAATACATGATGAGCTTGTCTCCGCGCTTCTTGACGAGCCAGTTGGAAGCTCGTTCGAAGCCCAAGTAAAGGTCCGGAGACTGCTCAATATGGACCTGGTGAACCTAGGGTTGGAAGGCGGACCCAAGGTGGAGCTCGTAGGAGTCACGAAGGAGGGGTATCCAATATACAGGAACTGGCTTGGAGTAGAATGGGTTGAAAGCGGTAAAACTCGCCGCTACTTAAAACACGCTCTTTCCAGTGTGGAGGACATGGAGAACTTCTGCATGCCCAGCATAAACCTGTTCAATACTTCAAGCATAAGAAGATGGGTTGGGCAGACCGATTTCTGCGTGTTCGCTCAAGTAGGTGGAGTGTTCGACTCAATCTATCCCTATATGGGTTTAACAAATTATGTTAAAGCACTCTACTTATGTCCTAATGCTCTTAAGCATGTTATCGAAGAGGTCTACAGGTTCAACCTAGAAGTCATAAAAATGTTTGCTGAAGCAGGGGCGCACGTGATACTTGTTGGTGATGACCTAGCATATGACAACGGGCCATTCGTTCCTCCGAGTCTTCTCAGAAAATACGTGTTCCCATATTTGACTGGAGAGGCTGAGGCTGCGCATCGGTTTAATCTTCCCGTAATACTGCATTCAGACGGAAATATCACGCTACTAATGGAGGATATTGTTAAGGCTGGGTTCGACGGCCTACACAGTCTTCAACCGAGCGCTGGCGTAAATATAGTTGAGATTAAGAAGCATTGGGGAAGCCGGCTGTGTTTAATGGGGAACGTTGATTTAGACACTCTCCTACCATTCGGTAAACCGGAGGATGTTGAGGCAGAGGTTAAGAGGCTTATGCGTGAAGTAGCTCCTGGTGGAGGCTATATTTTAAGCACGACTAATGTGTTAACGAGATATGTGCCGCCTGAAAACGCTTTAGCAATGTATAGGGCTGCTGAGAAGTACGGCAGGTATCCGATTAATATTTAACGCGAAAATTTCAGGTTAAACGAATCTGACTCAAACTTTATATATTAAGCTTATTATTGCGAGCTGATGGCCGGGCAAAGTGAGGCTGAAAAGCTGAAGTTAAAGCTGGAGGAAACGTATCGAAGGCTTACCGACTACCGTTCTAAACTATCCTGGATATTCTATCAGGGAAACATAAGAGAGGCTCACAGGATGGATTTTGACGATTCCTCGTGGGAGGCTGTTTCACTGCCTTTTCAATGGGATCCTTCGAAAGGCGACGTATGGCTGAGATGTAAAATCAGGATTCCTGACGAGGTTGAGGGGATTAAGGTCTCAGGCTCGAAGGTTGAAATGTATTCCTCAGCAATGATAACCGGCGGCGAGGTCTATGTTGATTCCAGACTCGTCTTGAAGGAGGATTATTGGACTGATTTCCGGGGACCGAGAATAACTATTGCGGAGAAAGCGAGACCCGGAGATATTCATGTAGTGGCTATACACGCCTATGAAAAAAGACCATTTTCAAGGGGGGAGAAAAAAGGAATACCCTTGTTTCAACTAGGATATGATGTTGTCGACAACATCGCGTTTGAAATAGAGTCTTTCATTCAAGAGTTGAGTTTTGCTCAAATCCTACCCGGTGGGCCTGAAACATTGAACAGGGTTGTTAAAGAATTCGACTTCAATGTTTTTTCACGTGATGCCGAAAGCATCCTGATGGAAATAGAGAGGGCGAGGCAGAAGCTAAAGGCTCTCTCTAAGTATGCTAAAGAGTTTAAAGTTCACCTCGTAGCGCATGCCCACATAGATATGAATTGGCTCTGGCCTTGGGAAGACACGGTTAAAGTCATAGAAAGAGACTTTTCAACAATGGTGGATCTAATGGATCGCTATCCGGATTTCCACTTCTCTCAAAGCCAGGCAGTAACATACAAAGTGGTGGAGGAGAAGAACCCTATTCTTTTCGAGAAAATAAGGGAGAAAATTCGTTCTGGAAACTGGGATGTTACGGCTTCGATGTGGGTTGAGGCGGATCTCAACATGATAGGGGAAGAGACACTGGTTAGACAAATAATGTATTCAAAAAGATACGTGAAGGAGAAATTTGGCTTCGAAATAAAAGTAGGATGGGAGCCGGATACTTTCGGCCACATCTGGACGCTACCGCAGGTTTTAAAGAAAGCCGGAGTCGACTACTATTATTTCACGAGGTGTGGAAAAGGATATCCAATATTCTATTGGGAGGGGCCAGACGGCTCAAGACTGCTTGCCTTCAACAGTGTTTACAACAACACGATCACTCCTAGAAACATAGTTGAAACCGCGAAACTCCTACATGAGAAATACGGCTTGAAAACAAGCATGTTCGTTTACGGTGTTGGGAATCATGGTGGTGGTGCAACCATCGAGGATATTAAGGCTGCGATGAAAATACGTGAAAAGCCAGTCCTCCCCGACGTAGCCTTCAGCTCGACACACCAGTTTTTCAACGAGGTTTCAAAAGTGAAACCAGAATTACCGGTAGTTAGGGATGAGCTCAACTTTACTTTCGACGGTTGCTATACGACTCATGCTGACATTAAGCGTTACAACAGGCTGTGTGAAAGATATTTGGTTGATGCTGAAAAGCTTTCAGCAATCGCTGGCGAACATCTTGGAGAAAAACTTGAAGAGGCATGGAAGAAAACATTGTTTAACCAGTTTCACGACATTCTGGATGGAAGTGCATTTCACGAAGCCTACTTGTACTCTAACCGTCTGGCCGAGGAAGTACTTGCAGCAGCAAAGGAAACCTTAGATAAATCCATGAAGAAGATAGCTGAAAGAATAAAATTCTCTCAGGAAGGGTTAGCAATAGTGGTGTTCAACACTCTTGCTTGGGATAGGAAGGATGTTGCAAAAGTTAAAATATCTAGAGAAATGATTCCAAGAAACCCGGTTGTTAGGGATACGCGTGGAAAGCAATATCCTGCTCAAATCAATGGCGATGAGTTGGTTTTCATCGCTGAAGTGCCGAGTCTAGGCTATTCAACCTATTATCTTGTTGAAGGAGGAGAGGAGGAGTGTTATCAATCTGGGCAAAAGCAGACAGTGCTTGAAAACGAGTTTTTCAAGATTGAGGTAGACCAGGATTCTGGAGCAATAGAGTCGGTTTACGATAAGAAGGAAGGCAGGTTTGTGACTAAGGCTTTTAGACACGAGGCTACACGGCCAGAGTTTAGCAACCTGTTTCAAGTACTCCATGAAGCTCCTCACAGAATGTCAGCCTGGATAATAGGTCCTATAACTAAGGTGGAGAACCTGCTTACTGGATCAGAGGTAAAAGCTGTTGAAAAGGGCCCGGTGATGTCGAGGATCCGAACTATAAGGAGATATAGGGGTTCAACAATAACTCAAGAAATAATGCTGTACGCAGGCATCCCTAGGATTGATTTTAACACAACTGTTGATTGGCATGAAGTTTCTGACGAGTTCACCGACGCCCCCATGTTGAAAGTCTCTTTCACACCAATCTTAGGAACCTCCACCGCAACCTTTGAAATACCTTTCGGAAGCATTTCAAGAACTGCTGATGGAAGAGAGTTTCCTGCTTTAAGATGGGTTGACCTCTCAGACGACGAGTATGGTGTCAGCTTGCTGAACGACTGCAAGTACGGGTTTGATGTGCAGGGTAATACAATGAGGATGACGATTCTCAGGACAAGTTATAGTCCAGACCCAAATCCGGATCAAGGTCATCACGAGCTTAGGTACTCTTTGTATCCTCACAGAGGGGACTGGAGGAAGGCACTTACCTTCAGAAGAGGATACGAGCTGAACCATCCGCTTGAAACAGTTGTTGTGAGTGGCGGAGCCTCTCAGGGAAATCTTCCAGAGGAAGCGTCGTTCATGAGAATAAATCCTGAGAACATAGTGTTGTCCTGTCTAAAGACGGCTGAGGATTCGGATGGCATCATAATCAGGATTTACGATGCGACTGGAGAAGGCGGTGAAGCAGAAATCACTCCGGGTTTTCCCATTGGAGAGGCTGTTGAAACAGATTTGCTTGAAAGAAACCTGACAAGGCTTACGCTTCAAGAAGGCTTGCTCAAAGTCAAACTTGCACCGTGGGAAATAAAAACAATCAGGCTAAGGAAATAGGATAACGCTAGATTTATAATGCTCTTTAGCAAAAACATGCTGCTTTGAACGCTCGTGAAAGAATCCTAGCGGTCTTTAAGAGAAGACAGGTGGACAAGGTTCCTTGGAATATAAGGCATGAATACTGGTATTACGTGGCAAAGAAGAGTGGAAAGCTTCCTAAAAAATATGAGGAGGCTAGTCTTGCTGATGTTTGCATGGATCTTGGAGCAAGCTGGAGGTGCTACTCGGGATACTTCGTGAAAACTGCTGTGGAAGTGTCATATGAGGATGACGTTCAGTTTAATGTTGAGAGAAACGGAAACATCGTTAGGACGAGAATTAAGACACCCGTCGGCACGCTTCAGGAAGTAGCTAAAACTGACGAATGGGGCCTGTCTTCGAGAAAACTAGAGTATTTTTTGAAAACCGTTGATGATTTTAAGGCTTTATCCTACTTGCTGGACAGTGCTGAAGTCAGGTTTAACCAGGCGGTTTACCGGGAGTTGGAGAAGAACGTAAAGGACCAGGGAATAGTTTCCTTCTTTTTCCCACACTCGCCTCTTCAAGCACTAATACTGGACTACATGGGTTTCACTCGAACAATGAGATTCCTATACATTGAAGGATATGATAGGCTTGAAGATATTATGAATGCTATTGAAAGATATAACGATAAGTTCTTTGAGCTAATGGGTAATTCTCCGATTGAAATATTTAACTTGGGAGAGAACATCGATGTTAGATTAACTTCTCCAAGGCTGTTCGAGAAATTCTGTCTGCCGATCTACCAGAAGAGGTGCGAATACCTGCATAAAAGAGGCAAGTACGTGCATATACATGTTGACGGCTATGCGAAGCCCCTCCTCCCTTTACTCCGCAGGTCGGGGGTTGATGGAGTTGAAGCCTTAACCCCTGAGCCCGTTGGAGACATGGCCGTCGAAGATATTGCAAGAGAGTTTAAGGATGAAATCGTTGTTTTAGACGGCATACCCTTCTTGCTTTTCCTTCCGGACGTGCCTTTTGAAACGTTGGAGCGATTTGTAAGAAAGATCGTGAAGGCTATTCCACGGCTCATACTCGGCATATCAGATGAGCTTCCTCCTCCTGCAGATATTGAGAGGGTGAGAATGGTTTCACAACTGCTTGATGAACTTGCTGCGAAAAAATGATATGCTGGACACTAAGATTTTAAAACTTAAAAATCAGAACATGTGAGCTTAATTGGAAATAAATGGATAAGCCTATAATACTTTCAAGGTCTGAATACTGGGACAAGGTTTACGCTTGCTGGCTTGGAAAGAACATTGGAGGCACTTTGGGCGCACCCTTCGAAGGAAAAAAGTTTGTGAATGACCTGAATTTCTATGCTACACCTGTGAGCGAGGCTGCTCCAAATGACGATCTTGACTTTCAACTAGTATGGCTTAAGATGCTTGAGGACAATGGGGTTAATGTTAAGCTTGAAAAGCTTGCAGAATACTGGCTTAAGCATCTCTCAGCATATCCTTGGAACGAGTACGGTTTTTGTCAGAGAAACCTTAGAAGAGGCCTTCTACCGCCGATTTCCGGTTGTTTCGAAAACTATTATGTTGATGAGATGGGTTCACCTATAAGAAGCGAAATATGGGCATGCATTGCCCCAGCAAACCCACAGCTTGCAGCCTCCTATGCTTGGAAAGACTCCTGTCTTGACCACTCCGGTGGCGAGGGTATGTATGGCGAGATGTTTTGGGCTGCTGTTGAGAGCGCTGCCTTCGTTATAAAGGATGTTGAGACTCTTATAAGGATAGGTTTGAACATGATTCCAATACACTCTCAGGTATCGAGAGTTATAAGAGAAGCCTTATGGTGCTACAGGAACAACGTGAGGTGGGCTGAAGCCAGAGAGAGAATAGTCAACTGGTATGGGCATAATAGTGTTTGTCATGCTGTTCAAAACCACGGGTTCACCATACTGGGTCTGCTCTACGGAAGGGATTTCGGCGACAAGCTGTGTAAAGCTGTTAACTGTGGCTACGACACTGATTGTACTGGAGCAACTCTTGGCTCACTATTGGGAATACTTCTTGGGACGAAACTTGTTCCAGAAGAGTGGAAAAAGGGAGTCGGCGAGAAGATAGTTCTCCACAAGTATACTAGGCTGGATAATGCTCCCAAGACGGTGTCTGAATTAACCGATAGGGTGAGTGCTTTAGCGGAAAAAGTGCTTGAGATGAACCGGGAAGTAAAATTCGGAGATTACACGATCCTGCCTGAGAACTACGTGTCGCTCCTTATGAGAAACGAGCTAGCAATCGGCTCTTTGAAAAACGATGTCCACTCGTCTGTGAGAAGCATTGACAACTATGAAGTGTGGCTGCACTACAATGGAGAGCCTGTCATCTACCCGAATGTTGGGAAAACCTTGGGGGTAAGGGTGTTTAAGGACAATCTACAGGTGGAGCCGGAAATAAGCCTGAGAACTCCCCCTGGCTGGAATGTGACTGAATTGGAGGGCCTGTTCGGCCAGAAGCGCTTCCTCGTTGAAGCATCTGACGTCGAAAACATAAATGAGCTTAATATAGAGTTTGAAAATAGAAGAGCGCGTTTCGTAATCTTGGGGCCTAGGGAAGCCGGATGGTATCCTAGCGGGCAAAACGTGCCCACTTGTCCTATTTGCCATGGGTATAAGGGTCACTGCGTATGCAACAGAGATTAGAGTGCCCTACGTTCTGGAGAAACAGGGTGATGCGTTATTCATCACTATCCCGTTAAATGCTCGAGCAGTTTCTCAGCCTCTTTTGCAAAAACCGTCTTCAACAGTCTGTCTACGTTCCCAAGATTCTCCTCAACCGCCGGGTCGTAGGGTATTTCTCCTAGAAACTTGACGTTAAGTTTTCGATATTCTTGTTGAATATTACTAAACCCTGTTTTCATGTTTTCGACAACACCCACTATAGGAATATCAAGCTCCCTCAGCATTCCTATGAGTTTCTTAACTGTTTCAAAAGCTAGTGGAGATGGTGTTGTAACTATTAGAAATCCAGGTTTTCTCATTAAACGTATGACGTCGAGAGTTGCATCGCCAATGCCTGGAGGCATATCCAGTATTAGAAAATCCAATCCACCCCAATCAGTTACAGAAAGCAATTCGATAAACGCGTTTGAAAAATCTATACCTCTCAGAGGTGTTGCCCGTCCACCCGAATAGTAAATTATCGTCATGTATTTTAAGCCATGGACAACTGGTGGGATGATCCCTCTGTCCTCCAAAGGCCGGGTTTCTTTTAAACCCAGAATAACATGCGTAGAAGGACTTGTAAAATCCAAGTCGAACAACCCGGTGCTATAGCCTTTTCCCGCCAGGATCAACGCGAGCGTGGAGGCCAGAAGGCTCTTACCCACACCCCCTTTCCCACTTGAAACAGCAATTATCCTTCCTACTTTCCTCACCCTATCGTCAATCACGCTTATCCTCGGATCAACCATTCTTCTCCACTCCGCTTATACTCTCGATCCAAACCCCTCTGCCCCCAGTTATTTCAAAATCCGGGCTTCCACACCGAGGACACTTTAAGTAGGCGTGAGAAACCTCCGGGAGAAAATGTATAGCTTCCAATACGTCTTCACCAAGCTCCTTCTTTGGAAAAAGCCATTTAAGCCCGCAGGTTCTGCATTTAAACTCTGTCTCCGCAACCTCTATAATGAACTCCGCGTCCTTCAACTCAACAGGCTTCAGCTGCACCAGTGCTTCTCTGAACACTTCATATTCCAATTGCTGCATTTCCCCGATTTTTATTTTAATCTCGGTGACTTTTCTAATCCCTTTTTCATCAACTATTCTTAGAACTGTTTTTATCACCGATTCGGCTAAAGCCCATTCATGCATGAAACCCTATGGTGTCAACACTGTTTAAAAACGTTTTAGAAAGTCTCCTTTAGAAGGATTAGCAACGGGTTCGGCACCATGCTTAACAAAACAGCATGGTTAGACCCTGACTATTTCTATTCCAAGTATTTCACAAGCATCTTGAATCGGCCTAGTGTAATCTCCATGAATCATGCTAGCATGATGAGTAAAACCGTTCCTAAGAATAGCCTCGTAAAGCCTCTTCAAATCGGGCACTTCAGGCCCTAGGCGAAGAAGCTTTCTGCACATGGCTTCAGGATCAGTTTCTCCAGTGAAATCAGCAGCAGCTCTCCTAGATGGTATACAGTATGTTATGTTTCGGAGAAGTTCTTTCAGATTTGGGTGAAAATACATATCGAGACAAGTTTCAACATTATTCTTCCTGGCAGCTATAGCTGCATCTAAACACTCGGGCTGAAAACAATCCAGGAGGAGTATTCTCCCTTCAGTTACGAAGTCGAACTCGCCCTCAACATGTTTTCTTATAATGGTGTTCTTAAACTGGTTCTTTGCTTCCGCTAACTTAACCATATGCTTTACTGGCTCTGGGAGAACACAGTCTTTTAATACTTTAGCATCAATCCATCGAGGACTACCTTTGGCATCAACGAGTATGAAGAGTATTGGAGTACTGTATCCCTCTTGCACAATGATTCTACTCGTGTCTACCCCATACTTTTAAACTCTGAGATGATGAGTTCTCCAGCCTCATCCTGCCCAATCCTCGTTATCACGGAGGTTTTTGCCCCGAGACGGGCCGCGGCCACCATGGCGGTAGAGGCCTTACCCCCTCGCTGGATAGTCCAGTCGAGTATACTTACCCGGTTCAGATTCTCAACGCTTTCAACCTTTAAAATGCAATCGACACAACTCATTCCCAATCTGATTACGTCAAACTTTCCACCCAATCCCCTTGTCTCCAAGTCTTTTTCATATATAGGTTTTGTTTTCTTACTGGTGGTTAGGGCGCTGCTTACTGTAATTTTTTTCTCTTAACGTAGTTTATCATATAAATGTAATTCTCTGCATTATTGTTAAGCGCACAGCTTGCTGAAGCCGAAAGAATGTAGCCTTCTCTCCCCCCTTCTCTTAAGCATCTCTCAACCTCTTTCTCTACATCACGTTTAGTCCCGTATTCTATTATCCTTGGATCCACGTTCCCAACCAGGCAGATTTTATCTCCGAATTTTTCCTTAACCTCCCACATCCTCATACCGGCGATCACGTCAATGCACTGGTAAGCATCCACTCCTGTGTCAACAATATCGGGTAGGATGGGCATGATATATCCGTCTGAATGAAGAACTACAAATGCACCTTTCCTCTTGAAAGCATTCACTTCTCTTCTCAAAGCCGGTTTAACAAATTTCCTGAACATTTCGATCGACATCCAAGGACCATTCTGATTCCCATAGTCGACGCAGAGTTGAATCGCATCGGCACCCTCATCTATAGCCCACTTGCCATACTCGATAGCAACGTCAGTATTATGGTTGATTAAGGCCTCTACGGCATCAGGCCTCCTGTAAACCCATATTAGAACATGTTTGAGAAGATTCGGATTAGACACTATGGGTTCCCATGTTCCGTCAGCATCAAAAGACAAGAACATGTCTTTCTTCACCTTGGCTGCTAGCCTCCTAAGCACTTCAAACGCTAACGGATCTATTTCAACACCACTATTCCTACACTCTCTCATTACCTCATCCGGGTCATAGGTTCTAGGCTCGCTCAAGTTCCAAAGGGTTTCTCCCGACCACTTGCATATTTTCCCGTCTACCTGCCACGTATGCTCGCCAATCCTCTTCACTTCCCTCGGGATGCTGGCGTAAGCTTTTACAACGCGAATCCAATCTAGCCCAAGCCCCCCATAAAAGTTTAGAAGTTCTTCCGCGATTTGTTCATTAACCTTGTTTAAATCAATATTTTTCCCCTTGGAAGCTATCAGGCTGAAAAACGCTTCAGGGTTATGAGCCATAATGCTATCTTCATTTTTACCAAGCACGGTGGAAAATATTTTCAAGGAAGGATGCAACTCGTAAATGGGAACCCTATCTGGTGTTGAAATCTGCATAGCCGCCACTACTCTCTCCCAAGAGTTCATTCGAAAATGGGGGTGAACACAGTTTATAAAAATTTTAAGACGCTTAATTTTCCAATTTCTATCAATGCTCAGTGAAGATAGTCTGCATTCTGGCTAGAATGTTGCGATACGTTAATTAGTAACCGTGAAACGTATTTTCCATGAGTCCAGCATCCTTTAGGGTTAGAGAATCAGAGATCCTTATGGAAAAGGATGGCTTTAAACTTATCTTTAGGCCGCTGATGGCTCTCGCTGGGAAGCTTTCTAATCCTCTTTCTACAGAACTGCATGCCAATACTGCGTACGTCAAATACCCTGAGGGAAAAGGTAGACTGGTATTCGAAGAATGGGGGCCAGAGTCCATTGTTGTAACAGCTGAAGCCGACGGACTGAGTGATGATGGTCTCATAGTTGAGCTAAGGTCAAGCTTCGAAGGTTTTGAAAAGCTTCTCCTTTTCCACTTCGCTCACGATCCTGAAAAATACTTCAGTGAATCGCAGGAACCATATCAGTATCCGCAGCTAAGAGAGACGGAGGAGTTCGAGTACTGTGCATGGAGCTACCCAATCCATGCTTCAGGCTTTAAAGGCTTGCCGAGGAATATCAAGGTTTCTCAACTCATTGCTGAAGGTGCAGGAAGCTACGCGTTCTTGCTTCCAATTTCAAACTCGGGTGCTCGTGGCTACGTTTCACGGTTTGAACGGGATGAGTTCAGCATCCTGCTGAACAGGATGGTAGCGGGAGCTTGGGATCGCGTATTTCTATTTGCATTTGCAACGTCGAGCAACCCCTATAGGGCAGTAGAATCTGCATACGAGTCTGCTTTCACGCTTACAGGAAGGCAAGACGTGCTTCGGAAGAAGAAGTCGTTACCCGAGATCTTCAAGTACCTTGGTTGGTGTTCTTGGAATGCTTGCTGGCGTGATCCTACGGAGGAGAAGATAGTGGCTACATTCAAGTCCTTGCTAGAGAATAGTGTTACACCCGGCTTTGCCTTGATTGACGATGGGTGGCAAGAAGAGCAGGATATGAGGATAAAGGATTTGGAGCCAAGTGTGAAAAAGTTTCCAAGCGGTTTTAAGGAAGTTGTTGATAGACTGAAGAGCATGGGGGCAAGATACGTGGGGCTTTGGCACACGCTCAACATACATTGGAGGGGAGTCGCCAAGGGAAGCCGACTTGCAGAGAAATGGGGTAAACATTTGATAGAGGCGGAGGGAAATCTAGTTCCAAATCCTGCTGATTCATTCGATCTTTTCAGGGACTGGTACTCTAAGCTCAAGGAATGGGGCTTCGACTTCGTGAAGGTTGATAACCAGTCTTCCGTCGGATATATGTATGCCGGTAAAATACCTGTTGAAGAGGCGGCCGAGATGCTCCACAAGGGGCTTGAAGCAGCCGCTTATATCAATTCACTGGAGGTTCTTAACTGTATGGCTCAACAACCAGAGAATGCATTCAGCTGGTTTAGGTCGGCTATAGCTAGGAATTGTGTGGACTATATCGTACCTCATAAAAAATCCAGAAACAAATTACACCTCTATTTTAACGCATACAATGCGCTTTTCATGTCTCAGGTCGTATGGCCTGATTGGGACATGTTTCAGAGCCACGACCCATGGGCTCTGCAGCAGGCAGTGGCAAGGGCTGTGAGTGGCGGTCCAATATACCTAACTGATGAAGCCGGAAAAAGCGTAGTGGAAATCGTGAAACCGCTTGCATTCAGTGATGGTTTCCTTCCGTTGCCCGATGGGCCTGCACTGCCCACTAAAGATATACTGATGCGCGATCCTTACAATGAAGCAGTACCGCTTAAAGTTTTCACGAAGGTTAGCTTGAGCGATGTGGGAGTATACGGCGTGGTAGCTGCTTTCAACATCACAAAGGACGACATGCCAGTTAAAGGGATTATAACCCCTTTCGACGCCATGCTTCCGGGCGAGAAGCATGTAGTTTTCGAGTACTTCAGCGAGGAGTTGCGGGAGGAATCTTTTAGCTTTGAGCTCAACCCCATGAGTGTGAAGCTCTTTATACTTGCGCCATGGAGCAACTGGCTCACACTGATAGGATTAAAGAACATCTATATTATGCCACGGGGCATTGATTTCGCGGTTGTTTATGGAGACGAAGCTTTCCTTAGGCTCAGAGAGCCGGGGATACTCGTCGCAAAGACTAAGGGTAAAGTAATGGTTGAAGGAGGAGAGCTTATGCAGGAGGAACCTTTACTGAAAATCCGGTGTTGTGAACAAAGGATACGGTTAAAGCTGGTAAGATAGTCCATCGGGAAATGGAAGTGTTTCACATATCCTTGTAAAAGTTTTTTTCAGGATAAGGCTTAAATATGTAATGCTAACTCAAGCTCTTGAACAATGATAAATGCTACTAATAGTTTTGAGCATCACAATGAGATGGTTTTGCACTTATGGGAAGACTTCAAGCTGAATAGGCATAAAAGAATCCCGGTTATATGGGGAATGAACGATAGAATGATTGTGTTAAACAAGGAGCTAAATATTAGGAACTATACCTATGAGAGGATTTTCAATGATCCTGAAACTATGTTGCAGGCTGAACTTGAATTCGAATACTGGAAAAGGCTTAATGTTTATGCTGATTGGGAAATGGGTTTGCCTAGGGAATGGCCTATTTCCGTACAGTTTCAAAACGTTTATGAATCAGCATGGTTCGGAGCACCTCTCTACTTCTCTGACGGCAGTGTTCCAGATATATTTCCATTTCTTAAAAGCGAGGATGATTTGAAGGATTTTATGAAAAAAGGTATGCCGGAGCCTTTCTCCGGCTTTATGGCAAGAGTAAAAAGCTTCTACGAATATTTCCTTAAGAAGAAGGAGGAAGGCTACACCTATTTTGAAAGACCTATTGGAAGCGTTTCCGCACCGATTGGTACAGACGGGCCTTTTACAATAGCGACTAACATCACGGGCGGCTACGTGGTTAAAATGCTCTATTTAAACAGAAGTCTAGCCGAAGAATTCCTCTGGTTTATAACGGAATCAATAATCGAGAGGATGAAGGCTTGGCATAGATTGCTTAAGATTTCATATCCATATGAAGGATTTGGGTTTGCAGACGACTCTATTCAACTTCTGTCCCCGAGAGCTTATAGAGAATTCGTCCTGCCTCTTCACAAGAAGATAGTTAACACTTTTTGCTCTGGAAGACCAAGCATACACTTATGCGGAGCAGTTATACAGCACCTGAAAACCCTTAAAGAGGAGCTTAATATTTCCTCGATCGACACAGGGTTTCCACTGGACTTGGGAAGAGCAAGAGAGATACTTGGAGAAGACGTAGTGATACAGGGTGGTGTCAGAGTTACGACACTTAAACAGGGTCCTTTAAGCGAGATTGAAGAGGAGGTTAAAACCGTGTTGAGCTCTGGGGTTACGAGAGGGAAAAGGTTTGTTTTCAGAGACGCTAACAATGTGGCTCCGAACACTCCAGTAGAGCATCTAAACTTCACCTACGAGCTATTGAAGAAAATCGGCCTTTATGGAGGGTAAGCAGCGCGCGCAGGATTAGCAGCGGCTTATACTCTCACTTCTGAAATTTCTACCTTAGGCGGATAGATGAAATCAACATACTTGCTTTTTATGTAGCCGGAGTCTCTACCTTCATGCACAAGAACCCTATACTTAAATCTTAATTCCTCTCCTCTAGGAAGGACGTAGTCCCCCCTGTTTTTAGGCGTATTCGTGAAGACTGAGACGCCGAACATGTTTGCAGTCATCAGTCCGTAATTCCTTACATGCCAGTAGGTTGGATATCTGAAGTTGTTCAAGTGATCAAAAGCAGTTATCCCAACACTCTTTCCATCAACGATCCCGCTATAGTCGCACCAAGCTGCCCTTTTACCCCATGTTTCCGCCTCGTTAATTCCACCAAACGAGTTTTCAATCTTACCACCATTGTCAACCTTAATCTTTTCATTAACTCTTATTGAAAGTATTCCGCCTTCCTTAGTGTCTCCGAATTTAACATCCTTCTCAGGATTGGAAAGAATTATTTCAAGGTCTAGAAGTACGTCCCTTTTAAGCCTCCAGATACGCGTTGTCCTCTCCTCAAATAGCTCGATGCTTCCTGACTTGGTAATCCAAACATTGCTACTGCTGAACTCGAAGAAAACTCTCCCGCAACTATTCACTTTAACATTTTTCGCTTCTATCCTTCCACTATCATTAAACTCAGCCCAAAAATCATATCCGTTCACATCCCCGTGTGCAACCCATAGCGACCTGTGATGCACATGATCCTTAGGCCCGTCTTCCGTAACTCTAACACCATTCGTGCTGAAGACCGGATAGAGATAGGGCTTACTAAGCAATCTTCCATAGTGATAGCTTGCTACCACGTTTCCCTCATAGTTGACGATAAGAGTATCCTCCTTTAGGTCATACGAGAAACCAGTTTCTTCCTCTTCTTCACTAACAACGATATCTCCTTTTAAGGTTCCACCAGCCTTCGCATAAGGAAGGATGAAGCAACCTTGAAGCAAGGTTTCTTGCCCTGTAACTTGTAAAGGTATTTTTACGCCTCTTATCTCCAGGTGAACGGCATTCTTGTCCCCAAGGGGCGAAGCTATTTTCTGCAGGGGGAAACAAACTGGGGTCTCAATCCTGTCATGAACACCGGCTTCTATCTCGACTTCAGCAATCTTCTTACTCATTTTTACCGAGTTTATTGAAACAGGACTTTTTAAACCATTATGCTAGTCTTAAAACTTATAACAGTCTAATTCGATTCTCCAGTGCAAATGAAGCTTTCAATATGCAACGAAGTTTTTTCAGGGATGGATATTACTGAAGTCTTACTTTACGTTAAGCGGTTCGGATATAATGGTATCGAAATCGCCCCTTTCACCATGGGTAGCAACGTTGAGAAGATCTCCTCAGACAGGAGAAGAGAGATAAGGAAGAAAGCGATCGAAAACAGTATTGAAATTGTTGGTACTCATTGGGTCTTGGTCTGCGACAAGAATGTGAACCTTTTTAATGAGCTGGGAGAAGTGCGAAAAGAGGCTTTAAAATATCTGATTACAGTAGTAGAATTCACAAGCGAAATAGGTGGAAGAATAGTGGTCTTTGGCTCTCCAAAGCAAAGAAGCATTCCGTCAAAAGAGGTTTTTAAAAAAGCATGGGATTCTGCCGTCTCAGCCTTTAGAGAGATAGGGGATTCTGCTAAGGAAAAAATGGTGGTCTTTTGCATCGAACCCTTATCTAAAGATCAAACAAATTTCATAAACAATGTTAGCGAAGCAATCAAATTCATAAAAGATGTTGATCATGAAAATATCAGGCTTATTCTTGACGTGAGAAGCATGTGTGATGAAAAAAGATCTTTCAGGGATATAATAAAAGAGGGAAAAACCTATCTGGAACATTTCCATGCGAATGATTGTAACGGGTATATTCCGGGGTCTGGCTCTGCTAACTATAAAGAAATAGTTCAGAGTTTGATCGAAATAGAGTATTCAGGATATCTGTCTGTTGAGGTTTTTGACTATCAACCAAATGCGGAAACCATAGCTGTTAAAAGTTTGGAAAACTTGAAAAAATTTTTCAGAGAATACGGGAATATTGCTCTTTAAACATCGAATGTAGCTTCATCGTAATCATTGAAAAAGATCAGAATTATTTAGCAACACGTTCTCATCTAAAGACATAGGTTCACTCGCCAAAAAGGTGGTTGTTTAAAACTATTCAGCTACCCGCTAGAGCCTTCGCTTTTTACTTTAAACAGCTTTTCACTCTTTTTCCCCTCCACCATATCTATAATTCCTAGCGCCATTAATTCTCTAAGCTTCTTTGCAACCGTCTTCCTAGATGCTCTCCCCCTAATTTCCCTTAGAAGATTAGTTAGCTGAGATATGTTTAATGGCCCCTCGGATATCAATATTTCAGTTATATCTCTAGCTAATGGCCCTGCTTTTAGGCTTTCTGAGAGAAGGCTTATTTTCTTAGAAGTTTTATAGGCATCTGAGCTTAAGGATAGGATGCTTCTAACGACAGCCAACTCCCGCAATATATCTCTGTTCAACTCCCTTTCTTTCCTGAGCTCTTCTTCAAGAAGATTGATCTTCCTGACAAGCTCATCTATCCTGCTTTCCAATGAGTTTTCCCCTCTTTTCTCGCGCAGGTTCTGCCGCACTCATCAGGGACCTAAACCCCAAAAGGGAAAACTCCATTTTAGGAAACATGTGTTCAGCTATCTTGATCGAAACATCTTCCGATAAGCCTTCTCTCCTCAGCATCTTAACCATCTTCTTCCTGTTCTTCCCTATCCTGTAATTGACTAGATAAACATTCAACAAAAGCCAGAGAAAAACAGGGATTAATACAATTAGAGTTATTAAAGCCTCCACTACGATCAGGACTATTCGCAATGCCTTTCCCATTGGAATCTCTTACTTCTCTAAAACCTTCTCTTCTTCCCTTCTTATCCTGCCTGCTTGCCCTAACAGGTTTTTGATTAATTCTGCTGGACTGATAAACTGATTTTTAACCAGCTCAATAGCAACATCTTCTTTCATTCCTGCTGCTACTAATTCTCTGTAGAAGGTCGCTATCGCTCTAGCCCTTTCCTTTGCCTGCTCCTCCGTTAATGATGTACCCATCAACTCCTTAAGAGGGCCGACAATATCTTTCAAGAGCCCAGGTACTTCCTCTCTAACAGTCTTCAAGACTTCTCTCAATTCTTCAACATCCTCAGAATGACGCATCATCTCTCTTTTCTTCTCTGTTTCAGGCAGCTCAACTTCTTTTCTCTCTTCCTCCATCTCACATCACCGTCAACTAAATGACACCATGGTTTATAATACTTATGCGATTTTTTACCCATTTTTTTACTCAATATGCTGCCCAGCATGCAAGTCAGTTATGTATTGTAGCCGTTTTGCATCACATGTCCTAAAGCCGGGAAACAAGCGATTCAAGGGTGATGCACTGGATGCTTCCACGGGTCTTTTAATTGCCTTTGATCGTTCCAAAGTCTATCTATCTTCGAATCTAGACGTTTCGGGATTCAAATAACTATGTGAAGCGGCTAAGTAGATGATGTTTTCTTAGCATACTCCACCATATGTATGAAGTTTTCAGCATTGGTGTTAATAGAAATGTTGGCAGATGCCGACAGTATATACCCTTCTTTTCCACCCTCCCTAAGACATCTTTCAACCTCTCTCTCCACATCGGCCTTCATACCGTACTCTATTATCCTCGGGTCGACATTACCAACTAGGCAAATACTATCTCCGTATTTTTCCTTAACTTCCTTAAGGTTCATGCCTGCTATTATATCTATACCCTGGTAGGCATTAATCCCTGCATTCACCATATCTCCCAACAGTGGCATGATATAACCATCAGAGTGAACCACTACAAAAGCCCCTTTTTTCCTGAATTCATTTACATGCCTTTCTAAAGCCGGTTTCACGAACCTTCTGAACATTGACGGAGAAAGCCAAGGACCATTTTTATTACCGTAGTCAACGCAGAGCTGAATCGCATCAGCACCTTCATCGATTGCATACTTCCCGTATTCTATTGCAATTTCAGTATGATAGTTTATCAAGGCTTCAACAGCATCAGGTCTTCTATACACCCAGACAAGAACATGCCTGAGTAAATTCGGATTTGAAACTATTGGCCCCCAAGTTCCATCGGCATCAAAGGATAGAAAGACTTCACCCTTAACTTTTTGGGAAATCCGCTTCAATACGTCGAAAACACCAGTGTTCACCATTATACTGCTATTCTTACAAGCCCTAATTACCTCGTCAGGATCGTACTCTTTAGGCTCATCCATAAACCAAGTCGTGTCTCCTGTCAATTTGTATCGTCCGCCATTTACTTGCCATACCTTGTCCCCAAGCTTTTTAACATTCTTTGGGATATTGGTGTAGGCTCCGCCAACTCTTATCCAATCTAACCCAAGCTTCTTGTAGAGGGTCAGTTGTTCCTCCGCCACTTGAGCATTCAACTTGTCTAAATTAATCTCTGCCTTTGAAATTATCAGGTTATAGAAGGCCTCGATATTACCATACATGACTTCATTCACGTTCTTATTCAATATTACTGAAGATATTTTGGGAGGGATATGCATCTCGTAGATCGGAATCCTATCAGGTGCCGAAAGCTGCATAGCTTTCACTACTCTTTCCCAAGAGTTCATGGGGCCTCCCTCGAATCGAGTTATATTAATATCGTTGGGTTATATAAACACTCTTTATACCTTATTATTTTTTCAAAACTCTTTCAATCTCGCCGATTCATATGAAAATAAAGATTCTAAAGCGCGCGCTAAAAAATCTTTTCAATTTTTCTTATAGAAAGTCTATTTCAAATTTTTAAAGAAAAAGAAAATCAAACGTTGGACAAAATGTTGGAAACCAAAAGCCTAACTTAGACTTTTCTAAAAATAGAAAAGATATCTTAGCGGGTGATCTAAGGCTACTCTTTTAGTTTATAGCCTAAGTCCGGTGCCCGTGTTCTATTAGTATTGTTGTATTTAAGGACACGATCTCGAATAGCTTTTGGTGATTAAGCGCGCTTCATTGCTACAAGATGCCTCCATAAGCATTGTCCACGAATAACGTTATGTGTGAGACGCTTCGAAAAAGAATGAACATAAGTATTGTTTACAAAAGCCTCACACCCTATTTAGAAAAGTCAAAAAGGGTGTTTCAGAGTTTTCTAAAAATAGAAAGCTCCAACTAAGCGCGTGGCACAGGGCTTTTCCTAATATTTATTTTTCTTAAAGAATGTGCAATACAAATTCTATTAGAAAATTTTTGAACGATTTCAGGATAGGAAGCAAAAAGAATGATGGTCAGAGGAAATGGGAAAAATGACAGGGTTTCCCGTTTAATCAACCGGCCTGGGTATTGAGAAGGCTTTGCTGGCAAGATGAAGCAGGGGTTCTGCTTTACAACTCTATACACCTTTTTTGAACAAGCCTTCTTCAGCACATGCTCTTTTGACTTCAGCGACATATAGTTTCTGCTCTCTGAATTTCATTCTATCTTTGACTCTGCATTCAAGGGTCCCTATGCATTTTTCTATTCCAGGCACTTTAATGGTGCTAGAGGTTGTGAAGCTGACTTTTAGAAGCTTAGCCTTATCCATTTTACTACCGCTTCTGGTACCTGCCAGCCAAACCTGTTTAAGCAGCTTTGAAGAAGGGATGTTTACTGTAAATTCTCCGGTCTCGTCTATCAAAGCATGAGTATATTCCTTCTCCCATAGGGACATTGCTATAAGCGGAGGGTCGTCGCTCACAGGGATATCCTAGGAGCAGCTCATGATATTAACCCTGCCCTACTTGCTTCTTGCGCATATAAGAACTACTGGTCTAGGGATGCAGTAGCTTATATGTCTCTCCTAGGCCAATCTCTTTTTTCATAGGTAAAAAGATTACCCTGGTCCCGGATCCGGCCCGATCGGTTTTTATGTCCGTTTAAGAGGAACGTAACATTTATATATTGCTACTATATTCAATAGTAGCAATGATGACCAGCGCTCTCAAGATCGCTTTACCTATATTCGTCCTCCTTCTAGGCATAGCCATATACGTTAGCCTTACAAACGTCGTTGCACAGACTGGTGAATCTTCAGAAACACCCTTGCCTTGGCTACTGTTCCGCGGCCCGCTGAGCCGTTTCAAATGGGGTTCTGCCAAGGTCGAGGCGAATCTTAGTAGGGCTCAAACATACTGTGGTCGCATCAAGCGAGGATGGGGCTCTATCGAGATCAGTGAGGAGTTTAAGAACAATGTCGTTAATATAGCTAAGAGCGATTCTGATGTGCAGAATCTACTCTCAGAAGGCTACAACGTAACTCGTATTCAACCGATTATAAAAACTGTTGTTGAGGCTGATGGAAGCGTGGTAGCTAAGGCTAAGAGCGCCATCCTCACGCTGCGTAAAGACGGCTCTAGCTTGGCATTTATATGGGTGGATGTTGAGAACAATAAAGTAACTAGGATTGAGATAATAACTCGTACAGTAATCGAGAAGCCCTAAAACCCATAATTCCCCATGTTTTTTTCATTCAAATTATAACGGAGGTTTTTCTCTAGGTCTTCCAGTAGGGCTTAGTCCTTATGTACTGCAATTTTGCTTCTAGAAGATCCCTGAGCAATTCATCCTCACTGTAATGCATTTTCGAAAGTATTCTTAGAGCGGTCTGTGGCCCTATTCCGTAGACGGATAACGCGATAACTCCTCTTCTCCCATAAGAATGAATAACGTCTGCAGTCCTCCTCAAGTCGGCAAGAAGCCTCGACTCATCTTCAGACAGTTTTTCACCGTTCAGCCTCTTATTCACGATTCTCACAAGATACCCCCTATACCCGGGCAGTACCGCTAGAAGAGTTGAGCCGCAGGAGCAGCTTGGCTTCTGCGGAAGATCCCTAATAGGAATCGGCTCCTGCTTCCTTCCGCATTCCATGCATATAAACTCAACATTAGTATGCATTATGGCGTTTCTCATTCTCTCAACCGTATCGGCCTGAACCTGCTCCGGTGCGATCATCTCGGGAATCTCAGCATACTTGTTCAGTATGTGGTATGATATTGGAGTGGGTTTCTCGCTTGAGATCCGGGTTTCAACCCTGATTTTCCCACTTCGAATGGCTGAAACCACCTTTTTCACCGTTTCGACATCAGCCTTCTCCTGAAGAACTTCCCGTATAGTTTCATCGTATATCGGTGTCTGCTTGAACCTGCTGTACAGGTCGAGCAGCTTTTCTTCCCCCAGCGACAGGCCACGTTCAATCGCACCGAACCTTTCGGCGATGAACTTCATGTAATATCCGAATGGAAACCTTTCCCTTATCCTAGCGTGGAAATCCCTCTCAACCTCCTCAGGGCCTCTAGGCAATACTTTTTCGACAAGGTGTTTTAAGTTGGACTCTGATACCTCAACCGGTAGTTCGATCAGGATCCTATACCCGTCTGCCCACCAGTTTCTAATGAGCCCGTCTCGGGAAAGCCTCTGGTCAATAACGTATCCGAGTGTTCTGTTCGCCAGCTCTCCCAGGCAGCAATTCACAATCAAATACCTGTCGAAACCCTCTACTAGGATAAGGTTGTCAGAGGGGACTGGAGCCCCCATCTCCATATGCTCCCCGATTTCACCGACTATTTTCCTGGCGGCATTACTATCTATCTGAAACTCTCTGCAAAGCCAGCTTACGGCTTGCTCATTCTCGCCTCTGCGGAGTTTTTCACTGATTTTTCTCCGAAGCCTGCCGACTTCCCTAGCCAGCTCGTAGGGTATTGGAAGAATCTCGCCATCCCAGCCGGGCAGGGCGGCTCTAGGGTCTTCAACCGGTGTCACGTACACCCCCTCGTCAGAAATCTGCTCAATATTCCAAACCATTCCTCTGCAGATGAAGTGGAGCCCTATCCTTGCTCTAAGCATTACGAACTCTTCACCAACTATTCCTATTGTCCTGTTCGACGTAAGGTCGACAACGGGATATCTTCTCTCGTCAGGTATCATTGAGAGATTTGAGAAATAATATTTCCTAGCTTTTCTAGTATGTGTTATGCTGTCTCCTTCCAGCCTTATTAGGCTAAGCTTGGAAAGGAAGCCCGCTACCCTCCGAAGCTCCTCCTCACCTAGCCTTCGGAAAGGGTATGCTCTCGACAATATTTCAACCGCCTTAGAAATGCTTATGCTCCCATGGTCTAAGGAGAGACCAACTAGCTGGTGTGCAAGAACGTCTAGAGCCCCCTCATGGATCCGGGTAGGCTCAACCTTTTCGCTCCGCGCCCTATTCACAACTGCTATTGATTCGAGAGCGTCGTCTACGAAGGCGGTTAGTATTACTCCTTCAGACGTTAATCCAAGCCTATGACCAGACCTACCTACTCTCTGGATGAAAGGCCCTACTTGACGCGGGGAAAGATACTGTATCACCAGGTCAGCAGTACCAATATCTATGCCGAGTTCAAGCGTTGAAGTGCATACGATAGCTTTAGTCAAGCCCTTTTTAAAACTGTCTTCTATATTTACTCTCTCCTCTTTGGACAGTGAACCATGGTGTATGCCTATCTTAGGGTCTAGGAAGCTCAGCCTTAAAGCAAGCATTTCAGCAATCTGTCTACTGTTAACGAATATCAAGGTAGAGGTGGATGCGTCGCAAAGATCCTTTATTGTTCTTATTCTTGCAGCAGCCTCTGGCGAAGTGTAGAGAATGGCAGAAAGGTCGAAATCCTCCTCATCCGGTTGCGGCCATTCTATCCAATACCTGTATTCCTTTGACGCCGAGACTCTGATAATTTTAACAGCCCCCCTGCTTCCGGCGAGAAGTTTTCCAACCTTTTCTGGTGTTCCTACGGTGGCTGAAAGACCTATCCTCTGAAAATCCCGACCAGTAATCTCCTTAAGTCGCTCTAGGGCTACAGCTAGCTGAACACCCCTCTTGCTTTCAGCTATTTCATGAATCTCGTCTATAATGACCCATTTGACATCTTTAAGGTTTTTTTGCATTCTTCTGCCGGGAAGTATTGCTTGAAGAGTCTCAGGAGTCGTTATTAAGATATCGGGGGGCTTCAAAGCCTGTTTCCTCCTCATGGAGGATGAAGTATCTCCATGTCTAACATCCACCGATAATCCTAGGGAGACGCATAGTTTCATGATCCTCTTCATCATATCTCTGTTCAACGCCCTCAATGGAGTAATGTAGAGAAGCGAAATCCCCCTTCTATCCTCAATAGCGGTAAGCTTAGACAGAACAGGTAGAAGTGCAGCTTCAGTCTTCCCGCTTCCCGTCGGAGCTATTAGGAGAACATTCTTCCCCATCATTATAGGAGGAATGGCTTTTTCTTGAGTCTCCAATAATTTTTCAATCCCGATTTGTTTCATCACTGCCCTAATCGGTTGAGAAAGAAGTCTTAGAGATTCGCTGGTCAGATCGTTTTCCTCAGTAGCCAATCCAATAAACGTTAGGAATCACTATTCTATATGTTTTATTGTCTAAGCGGTCTATTCTCACATCTTCAAGCCACCGGTTAAACATGTCCACCTAACGGACGCATGAGCGAAAATAAGGGTGCTTGCCTTTTAGCTCTACTCTAGGCTTATTGCTTTCCCTGTTTTTGCAGACTCGTTAGCAGCCAGAGTTATTTTCAAAGTCTTTACCGCGTCTTCAAAGCTTGACTTGATTTTACTCGTATCTCCTGTTTTTACGGCCTCTATGAATACTTTATCCTCTTCGAAATATGGGTCTACAGGGGACCTGAATTCCTGAATCCTGTTCTTTTCATAAATCCTCAGGATTTTCGAATGACCAAGATGCTCGACAACAATGTTTCTAGTTATTAACCTGAGAAGAGTCCCTGTGAAAGTATTTTGGCTGACGCATGAGCTAACTATAACTCCCACAGCGCCCGTCTTAAACCTTAGGCTTACAATCGAACTATCTTCAGCCGTCATGTCAGAATATATAAATTTCCCAGCTATTCTGTTGTCTATCTCCGCATATACGCGGGAAACCTCGCCCTCAAGATACCTTGCTAAATCAAAGACATGGGTTGCTTGCTCCACTACCTGTCCACCCCCCTTATCCTTATAGAGCCACCAGTGTCTAGGGGGAAACCAGAAAGGATCTATGTATTGACCAAGAACCATGGCAGTGGGACTGTTCTTCACAATCTCTTCCTTGGCAATGGAGGAAATATCCAGGTATCGCCACATGTATCCCACGCTGTTTATGACTGAATACCTTCTTATAGAGTCCAGGATTTCCTCGGCTTTGCGCATGTTGAGAGCAACTGGTTTTTCAAAGAATACTGCTATGCCCTTTTCTATGGCTTTCACTTCATCACCTCTTGCAAAAGGAGGTGTCGTTATGAACAGTGCATCTATATGCTCGTTTTTAACTAGCTGGTCTATGCTGTTATAGTAATGGCCTCCGAATTTTTCCGAAAAAGATTTTGCTCTTTTCTCGTCGATGTCGACGAACGCTTTTAGTCGAACACCTTCTATTTTAATTAATCTTTCCGCATGAACTGATGCAATTCCTCCGCAACCAATTATTGCAACATTTATTTCATTCATTCAATTCTCCTAAGAGTTCCTAGAAGCTTATAAACTTTAAATAAGTACCGTTATCTTAAATTTTTAACGAATTCCTCAACATTTTCAAACATGCGGGGTTTTTTAGCTCCCACTATTCTACTTATTTTCTCTTCGAACGCAGTTATCTCATTGCTTGAAAGAACACCTATTTCAATATGGAATTCTTTTGTTTCCCAAGGCATAATATATTGTAATGTTCCCCATTCCCGTTCCTTGCCTCTTCCCATTACAAGGCTATTCGCAGGCTCCATTCCCATAACGTATGTTCCCTCGCCGAGCATTTTCCACTGTACGAACCTGGGCAGCTCATGCTTGCTGTATTTCACGTATACCCCTAGACCTCCGAGAAGCTTATCATTTACTATCGCAGCATAAGCGTTTCCATCATCGTCAACAAGCATGTCGTGAAAATATACTTTTTCTCTATAACCTGGTCTTGGCTCATGAATGCTTGCAAAATCTTCCGCGTCTTCCATGGCTTCCTGATCTCTCGGAGTAAAGCAACCGGTCGTCGACAGGAATCTAGCATTCTTATCCAGTAGTGGGAAACCTATGTTGATGTGATATAGTATCATCAGGGGCTGTGCCCTCCATCCGCAGTTTGTTACAACATCACGTATCACTATGCGTCTTTCCCCAAGAGTTGTCGATATTCGTCTCCTAAGCGTGATATTGGGCTCAAAAACTTTAGATTCTTTAATTTCGCCTTCCAAAAGTATTCTGTAATTTTCTCCATCCCAATAGGCGTCTGCACGCAGTAAATTGGCTGGTGAATAGGATATGCGTCCATGTAGCCCAAGACTCTCCCCGTTGTCAAAAGTAGGTGCTCCCATGTATGTTAAACCACATGTGGTGACTAGTCCTCCTGGAAAGCCACGAAGCCATCCGAGTCCTTCTGGCTCATAGAAACCGGGTGCAACTATCCCGGTAGGGCTAATCCAGCTTAACGGTACTCCTTTATACTCTGCATTCACTATATCCATAGCCCGGTCTATTGCCACTAGAAAACCTAGTTCTCCATTTCTTACTATTGCGACTTTGACACCGCGTTCAAAGCCATTGGAGAATTCTGCTATTTTCACCCCGGCAATCTGCTCCATGCTGCCAACTCGTTTAAGAATATCGTGTCTCGTCAAATCTTGTTCATAAAGGTAGACCATGCTGATAAACTCCTCCCGCTCCACTAATAAATCTTCACTCTCTAAAATCTTGCTTAGGCAATTATTTAGAAGGACTCATGTTAAATATATTAGGTAAAACATTATTACAAGCCAAATAAGGAGGCTTGTAACGATGGTCCTGCTGGACAGGAGTCTTCTTATTATTCCGGCTTCCCCGGTTTTTTTCGAAATAGAAATAAACTGCAATACTATTAGCGTTATTATCGGAATCGTAAAAGGCAAAGGACCATCTGCATAAGGCGAGTGAAAAGTATAGAGAGAATAAGAGATTATTATTAGGGTTGAGAAGACGGTGATCGCTTGATCTATAAGAGTCACGTCATAGTGCTTGAAAGACTTCCTATAATGTTCAGCCTCATTCAAAGCGGTTAATTCCTCTCTTCTTTTCGATAATGCAAGGAGCATTGAAGTATAGAAGACGCTGATCAACAGCCATGGCGAAACATAGACGTTAACTATTTCTGCTCCTGCTAGTGACCTAATGATATAATTAAGAGATATGCTAAGTAAGTCTAACCATGCTACATCCCTTAGGAAAAAAGTGTAAATGATCGAGTTTAGGAATAAGGAGATGCACAGTACTAGAAAGATGATGCTTACCCGGTATGAGGTGAAGAGGGAAAACCCCAGTAGGGCTATCGAGAAGATTAACGCCGAAGCCCTACTCATTTTCCCACTAGCCACAGGCCTATGTTTTTTCCTAGGGTGGTACGCATCCCGAGCAGCATCTTTAATATCATTAATCACGTAGCAGGCACTGGAGGTGGCTGAAAGGGCTAGAAACCCCAATAAAAGGCTAGGATAATAGACTGGGTACAGAAGCTTTCCGCCGAAGAATGGTGCAACGAGTATAAGTAGATTCTTATACCAGTCTAGAATCCTTGCTTCGACTAAAAAATCCTTTACTTTCGCCATTTTTTGCGCAACTTCCCTACTGTCGGCAGGACTATGCCGGAGATCAGAAGACAGAGGAACACTGTCCAGGCTATTTTTGATATGTCGCTTCCCACGGTATGAATACTGAACCTTAATGTTACCCTGTTAGACCCGGCTGGTATTTTCACCTTGATGAACGGTATTCTCCAGTTGAATACCGGCTGGATTCCCTGCCAACCCGTTATTACGTTTGGCAGCTTAGGATAATATGTGTCTATAGAAATAATTTCCCCGTCTGCTTCGGCGGTGAAGCCTGGAAAGTTCACCTGTCTAACTATCAGGTATGAAGTATTTCCAGACACGCCGGATACTGTGGCTTCAATCTTGTTTATGGTGAAGTCTACTGATTCGACTCTCCCCTCTCCCTGGATGAAAACAATCTTTGAGGAATTAGTTTTCCGAAAAACTGCGTACAAGCCATTGTAATACTCGAGGCAAAAATCGGTGGAGGAGTTTAAGAAATTTATTAGTCTCGAATCATGGATAGCGATGTAGCCGATTCCAAGCTCATCCATCAGTCGCTGAATCAGATCGTTCTTAATCAGCTTTTCAATGGGGAAGCTTAGAAGATACCCTCCCTCGGTAAGGGCATAAGGATTAGTTATATAGCGAGTCCCAAAACAACCGCCAATAATAGGCCTTTTTAGCCTTATTGAAGCAATATAGACATAGTGGGATGTCTGAAAATCCTCGCTGCCGCCGAAATCCAAAGTATCCTGAAACAGTATGTAAGTGTCTCTGGGAACATTGTTCTCAACCCAGCCTGTAAGCTCGTCAACTTTTTTGAAGCCCGGGTAGTCTGAGGTTAGTTTGAAAACCTTCTCCTTGGAAAAAGGGTAGGCGAGGTCAGTATTCTGTAGTTGGGCACTAAGCGAAGAATTGAGGATCAAGAACGCTAGCAATCCGGCTATTATCGAGAAAACTGCTGGAAATCTTGTTGTTTTGGAGAGCGTGTAGAGCTTGCTTAAAATCTTCGAGAAACCTAGGGCTGCTAAGCCGAGTATTAGAATCCTGACTGGAGCATTAAACTTGGAGTAGCCGAAGCTTCTTGCGAACGGTATTAGACTAAGCAGGTCGAGTCTAAACGGGCCGAAGTACACAAGGTATGTATCGGGTCCTGTTGCCAGAAAACCAAGGATAGATATGGATGCAAGCAGGAACGGCACGTAGAGGTCCTTGGAGGAAACCAGCAAAACCAGTGACACCGCGAACGCGAAAATAAGCCTCAGTCCAATGTTGCCATCGTACAGGTTAACTAGGTTCAGGAACTGCAGAATTAGGATGACTGCGGATGCAGCTAAGGATGAATAGGAGACTTTACTTCCTGCGTAAACTGGTGCGAAAGCACCTAGGCAATAAAAAACCAGGAGGTACCATGGTAAACTGGCAAATGTTTCTCCAAAAATATATGGTCCAGTGGACCACGTGACGGCTGGGAAACTGTGATACGTCTCTAGTGTTTGAAAAAGCGGGACCATCCAGAAAGCAGCCATTCCCAAGGAAAGCAAGCCTATGGATGTGAACTTCACCAAGACAACGCCTTCTGTTTTTAAGAGAGATACGAGTCCTTGACTAGTAGAACTTGGGAACTCTACTAGTGTTTTTAGGAAAACGAATAGCCATAGTAATAATGCCATTAAAGCCGCTGAAATCCCCATCATTACATGGGTTAGAACAGCCATTGTGAAGAACAGGGATCCTAGTCCTGTGAGGAACAGGGTTTTCCCTATGGATTTAGATTTAAAGGAGTAGGCTAAGAGGGCTATGCTGAAAAAAACGAAAACTAGGCCCAGTCTCTCCGGCCACATGCCTATGTAGTACATTTGCTTTAAACCAGCGTCAAACCACGCAGATTCCTCGGTGAAGGTTGTTATTGAAGGCAGTGAGGCAACTAGGGATGCGATTTTATCCTCTGTTAAAGCGTGGACGAACATGAATGTGGCGGGAGCCAGTAGGAAATACGCTAGGAAGAAAGCGATCTTGTACGCTAACAGAGTGTCTACGAAGCCTAGAAACGAGTGGTATATGGAGGAGACGAAGATGCTCATGCCCGGGTTGTAGTATAGGTTGAAAACCCAGCCGAACTGGTTGAAAGGATCCCAGCCTAGAATATCCAGCCTGGGAAACATGTAGAGCGCTGTGAGATGGGAGTTCACATAGTGCACAGGGTTATCCCAGCCCGGGATCATGCCTTCTAGAAAAATTGTTTTCACAGAAAGTAATGCGTATATGAAGAGCAGCAGCAGAGACAGAATGTAGTAGTGTTTTTTAAATATTTCTATAACCTTGGCAGGTGTTTTCACAGGCATTTCTCACCTATTTTGAAACCCAACCTTTTTATAAACCTATCTTCAACTCTTAAACACTAAGTGAAAACTTATATCGTGCTTCGAAATAAAGCAATCCGGTGATGGTGGCCAGGAGAATCGCAGAGCCGCTTCTGACAGTAGTCTCAGTATCGATGTTAATAGTGGCTCTGATTCTTCCTGGTTTACGGTATTTCTTCATAGAACCCTCTGAAAACCTGGTGGATAAGGTTTCCTCGTACCTCGCGCCATTTGACTACTTCTATCTTTCTAAACATGAATTGACTGGAAAGTGGAGTTACAAGGTTGACGCTTTCGACCCTGGAAACATTAATCTCTACTATGATCCTTGTTATGATGATTCTTCATGGAGCAGGGTTGAAGCACCCTTCCTTTTTAAGTCAACCAGGTCAAACAGCTCGCTGTGGGTAAGAAAATTATTCACAGTGCCTAGTGAAATGAGGGGGCAGAGGCTGAGGCTTGTCTTCTCAGGTGTCTGGGTTGCTGCTAAAGTCTGGCTGAACGGCTTCTATTTGGGGGAGCATGTGGGTTATTTTTCCCAATTCTTCTTCGACATAGATGAAATTGTTGTTCGGGACGGTGTCAACTTACTGACCCTATACTTAGAGGCTCCAACCCAAGAAACGTATGAATCCAGAGTTTACCCGATGGGCATATACTCTTTCTCAGAGGTTCTTCCAAACCTCCGCAACAGTTACATCGGGATATCTGGAGGCGTTACCCTCGTCGGGACACTGAACCCAGTTATTAACCTGGTCTTGATTGATATTGCACAGTACTCGAACCCTGCCTCCTTAAACCTGCGTATTCTACTTCAGAACAAGGGGGATGTTGACGATAGCTTTGTAGCATCCGTAAGAATAAAGGGCTTTGGCCCCAACAACACAGCCGGCTTAGAACAGTCGTTCAGCATAAAGCTTTCTGCCTGGGAAAGAAGGTGGGAAACTTTAAGCATCTCCCTCCGGGACCCAGCATACTGGTTCCCATGGGATATTGGTGTTCCAAACGTTTACCTTCTCAACATTAGTCTGCACCATGGTGATGAGTACGCCGGGTCGGTTGAAACATTATTTGGAGTACGTTTCTTAGAGGGTTCGATTACCCGGAAGAATCCTTACATTAAAGTAAACGGTAGAAGTGTTTTTCTAAGGGGTGGGTCTTACTTCTCTAGGCTCGAATGGCTTACTGATACGAGCGGTAGCTTTAAAATGAATGAGACGCTCAGCCTGCTGAGAGAAGCCAACGTTAATTTCTTAAGGTCGTTCGCGCATGTTGAGCCGAAAGAGTTCTACGAGTTAACTTCTTTGAAAGGCTTCATCGTCCAGCTGGACTTCCCCCTGATAGGCGCCTACCCTACTCTAGACTACTCTGAAAACTATGCTAGGCTCGTGAAGATGCAGCTTGTTGAACTGTTACTGCTAACTTACAACTATCCCTCAATAACAATAGTCTGTCCCCACACCCTCGTGCCGTGGCTGAACAGGGAGTCACCATACTATGGTTCTGGAACCAATTTCTACCTTGACCGTGATCTGAACGTCCTGGTTAAGGAGGTGAATAAGAGAATCATGGTTCTATCATACGTTGAGACATACGATTATGTTGATAGGTTCGTGAACTATGGTTGGGGAACGGGAAGCTGGGTTGACTATCTGCATTACAAGGAGTCCTTTCCAAACATAGTTAGTCCAGTGGGCTTACCCAGTTTAAACTCTCCATTCTGGGTAGAGGCTCAAAACCTGCCCTATGAGCAGGTTCTTACGCTTCTTCAGGCAGAGGGGCTTGACCCGGTTTTCCTAAACACCTACTGGAGAGATTTGGCTAAAAACCTCTCCAGCTTAATTGAGCTAAGCCAGAAGTATCAATCTCTAGTTTTGAGGCATGCTATAGACAGGGCAAGAATACTTAGGTACAATATTTCCATAGGGGTTAATGTTCTTCCACTTACAGACTACCCCCTGCTCGTCAGCGGCTCAATCGTAGATTCCTACGGATTTAAGAAAGAATCTTACTACGAGGTTATGAATGCTTTCAACCCTGTGCATACCGTAATAATGGTTGACGGAGACTATAGGCATGATCTGACATCCCTATTCTTTCTCCCCGGCTCAACGGTTAGGATTAGGCTCTGGCTTGTGAACGACGTGTTTCAGGAGCCTTTCAACGCAGTGCTAAGCTGGAGGTTGAACGACATAACCTGCAATAAAACTCTAGTCAGTGAGAACATGAGCGTTGAAATACCCTCTTTATCATCACCCGCCTATCTCGCTGTAAAACGCGTCTTCGAGGCGCCGCACCATGTTGACTCTGAACATGTGCTGGAGGTTTCAACGGAGCTGCTCCTAGCAAACGGCACCAGAATCGACACAAATTCTAAACGCTTCGTCGTAAAACCATCATCAATGCTTAAAATAACGTTAAACCCGAAGCCAAGGGAACCCCAGTTTTTCCTAGTGTTCATGAACGAGACGTATACGGTCGCCAGAGTTTGGAATGAAACGACGATAGCAGTGCCCTCTGGCTCAGAAATAAGGATCATAGGTCCTTCTCTAAACGAAAAAGATACTTATGTGCCTCAAATAATAAGCCTAGGAAAACTATCAGTCGGAGAAACCAAGAACGTGGAAATAAACCTATGTCCAGGAGCGGTTGCAAAGGTCCTAGCTGTTGTTCCTTCCCCTTTCGACCTGCTGATTCCAACTCAGGAAATGCGTGTCCTCATTCTTAATGAGACGCGGCTTAATCAACTGATACTGAATTATGATTCAAGCCATCTGCCGCTACTTGGTCTGCTAAACATAACTGGAAACACCCTAATAGTTCCTTCTGAAACAGACTTATGGATACTGGTTTCAATCACTGTCGGTGGGAGAAGAACAGTATTGGAAATAGGGAATAGTACTCGGCCAATTAGGTTAAGCAAAAATGCTAAAACCTACTTAGACCAGCCTGCTTTACTTCAAGTAAAGTCCTATCAAACTCTCGTCAACAAAACCGTTGAATCCGCTGAAAGACATGTAGAAGAAACTAGGAATATTGGGCTCTACGTAGGCCTGGAGCTTTACAGGTTGGAGCAGATTGAAAGATTCCGTTTAGCTATTTTAAATGCCACTGACCCAATTAAGATACTGGCGTATCAGCAAGAAGCCGTGATGAGCAGCATATTAATAATCAGTAATATTCAAAATATTTTGAGGGAAACGCGAACCAACCAGATTATAGTATTTGTGATTGTTGCGATCCTATCCTTATGCATCGGCTCGATAATTGCAGAGAGGAAGGATCAATACGCAATGTTGACGGTGATCACATTCATCATTTTAATGACTATAGCTTACCAGGTGTTCCCAGGTCTTTCAAGAATCACAGTATTGGAGCTTCAGACAGGAATCTATATTGTTATATTCATGTTTCTAATCGTATTTATAGCTCCCTACTTTCTTGAAATAAAGAGCGAGCGAGGAGTTTCACTGATACCTGCCTTATTGATCGCTATTTCATACTCTATTGGAAACTTGAAAAAGAGGAAGCTAAGAACTACACTTACTCTTGTCTCCATTACAATAATGATCATAGCAATATCCACGCTGACTTCAATAAGGGTATCCCTAACGACTAACGCTGTTATGGTGGCGAAAACGTGGCCAGCCGATAAGCCTCCGGTGTCGATGGTGATCAAGCCTTCCGGCCCACTCGCGCTTGAAGATTTTAGCTTCATAGGTGCGCAGAGAGAGGTTTCAAGAATAGACTATAAGGTGATAACCCCCGTTGCGTACGGCGCTCTAGACTATGTTAGCGAGGTACCGATCTATGGGGTTAGAGGAGTTTCGCCCGGAGATCCATCTCTAGACCTTATTAAGAGCGCTACATACCCGGAGCATGCAATAGAAAGCCTGTTCAACAACAGTAATGCTGTTCTCATAAGCAGGTATTTGGCAAACAGAGCAGACGTGGACGTGGGCATGACCATTGTTTTCAAAGGTGTAAGGCTAAAGGTAGTCGGCATATTTGATGGCGAGCCGGTTAACGTGATAAAAGAGCCTGATGGTAGCCATTTCCTGCCCATGTATATTCTTCCAGGCTTTGAAAACGCTCAGCCGGTACCTGCTGACAACCTCTTGATAACGGATGCTTTCACCGCTCAAAGATTAGGCGGCTATGTTTCCGCGCTCTACTGCACATTCGAAGACAATGCGCAGGCGAGAGAGGTTTCAAGAAGATTGGCTTTGCTCGCCAACTATTCAGTCATAACTATGCCGAGCTCAGAAGGCATAACCTACTACTTCAGAGGAGGTTCTGTCGAGGTCTTTGGCATATCGGTTCTCATCCCAGTTATCATTACTGTGTTAAACATTACGCTGCTGTTCTACACGCTGGTTTACGAAAGGAGGAATGAAATATTCATTTTTTCATCTGTAGGCTTAAACCCCACTCATATTTCCAGCCTGTTCATAGTGGAGGCAGGAGTATTCGGTTTCATCGGTGGTGGTATTGGCTATATATTGAGCATGATCATATTCAAAGTGTTTGATGTCTCTAACATGATCATACCCATTGACGTGAAAACTACTCCTCTAGATATGTTCTCCCTAATACTTATGGCATTTCTGACAGCCATGGTTTCTTCGACAATTCCTGCCTTAAAGGCTGCGAAAATAGCAACTCCCTCGCTTTTAAGAAGATGGAGAATGGAAGAAAAAGTAGTTAAAGAAGGAGTGTGGACGGTTCGAATCCCAGTGAGGATTCCTTCGGAGAAGGTTGAAACGTTTGTTAACTATCTTTACGAAAGATTGCCTCAAAGCAGTACAGCGTTAGAACTGGTAATTTCAGATGTTTCACGTGAGGAAAAACTGGATGAGAATGGAAATGTCTCGTATTCGGTGAGTTTCAGGTATGGAAAGGGAGGCAATAGGCCGTTTACAGCCTTAACCACGATCGAAGTTAAGAAGGACGGGGAAGAATACTCGGCTTACGTTCATACGAAATCCCTCTACGCAGTTATGCTCGAGTCAAATGCGCATGAAGTTATAACTCATGTTAGGAAACTCGTCCTTGAATGGTCTACATTAAGATTTAACGTGGCTGTAGTAATGGGCGAGTCAGTGGATTATGCCGCAACAGTTGTTAGAAAATACCGCCCTCAATTTTTAATCATCTATTCGAGATCGGATGTAAGCGGCAAGGTGAAGGAATTGAGGAGGAAAGTTAGGTCTGAAGGCATCTGGCCTCCGACGATCGAGGTTAGGAGGGTTGAATCGAGAGACATGAATACGCTTGTCGAAAGGCTTTCTGAAGAAATCCTCATGATAGACGCTGTATGTCTAGATTCAGACGACGGCCTGTTAAGCTCAGCGCTCGCGATAGCAGCAATACGGCTGAACAAAAACATTATAACGTTCGACGCTGAGGGAAAGATGTATGAGATATCGGCAAGAAAGTTTGTTGAAAATTATTAACCGTAAAACTTTTATAAGATGGTTGCGACGAAAGGCTGTGGACACGAGAAAACGCCGGTCGCTAACGTTTATCCTCACTACTTGCCTGTTTATTCAAACGCTAGTTATTTTCGCCGAGGCAGTTTTAACCGTTGATTTTTCCAAACAGGTAAGAATAGGCTTAACGGGAATCTTGGAGACGGTTTGCCTAAGCCTCGTTCAAGGTTTAACAGAATGGTTTCCGGTTTCAAGCACTGGGCACCTAGTAATAGTGCAGGAGCTGTTTAACATAAAAGTCTCCGTTGCTTTCGACATTGTGCTTCATCTGGGAACCCTCATTGGAGTAGCGGTGTTTCTGAGAAAGGATTTACAATCCATTGTCAGGACAGTTTTTAGGCTCGATTTCTCAGGGGAAGAAGGCAGAATGCTCGTATACATTACGCTTGGCACAATTCCCATCGGCTTAGCAGGCTTCTTTCTTAAAAGCTTCTTCGAGTCTTTGTTTCAAAGCCTTTTCGCAACAGGGGTTGCGATGTTTCTCAACGGCTTAATCCTGTATTCAACGAGGCGTGCTAAACCGGTTAGGAAACTAAGTGCTTTAGACGCATTCCTGATAGGGTTTTCTCAGGCTGCTGCAATCACACCCGGGATATCCAGAACAGGAATAACTGTTTCAACCGGGCTGCTTAGAGGGGTTGAGTATGAGGAGGCCTACCGGTTTTCCCTGCTCTTATCAATCCCAAGCATAATAGGCGGAAGCCTCGTCAAGCTTCAAGAAATTAGTTTCGAGCAAGAGTTTTGGATGATTAGCCTAGGGGTTCTGGTAACCGCTGTCGTCGGCTACCTTGCCCTAGGGACGGTTAGGAGTTACGTTGTTAAACATAGCTTTCACAAGTTCTCCTACTATTGTCTGGCACTCGGAACAATCATCATCCTGCTAAGCATACTTCAAATTTTTTGACCAAGGATAGTCGAGCCTTGTCCGCTTAAAAAATAGTTTTAAATAAGGGTGTTCTGGAAAACTCTGCCAGCACTCTGAAAAAGAGGGAAAATGAGGCTTGAGCTTTGATCAGGAGGAGGCGAGGCAAATACTCTTCCGCTTCGTCGAGGATAACCCGGAGTACATGATACTGAGCGATCCTGATCTAGACGGGATTTTCGCTGCCTCAATAACGGCGAGGGCTCTAGGCGCGGATGTTTCCAGAATCCACTATCCTAAACCAAGTGAGATCGACACTGTGAAAGCCTCAAGAAGCATACTTATAGAGCTCCCCTTGAGCAAAGGCTTGACTTATATTGGTAGCAATGTTTTGATAGATCATCATGGTCAAACACCTGTAATAGCGCTTTACAATGGACATAGAAAAACCAGGGAAATATTGTTTAACGGCAGTATTAGAAGTGTTTCTAGTCTTGTTTTCAGCGTTTTCAAAGGTCTTCTGGAGTTTAACGAGGACGGTATCAAGATGTTGGAGGCTGTTGACGAGATAGATTCTGGAAGCATTGTTTCAGAGTTAGCCGTAGAAATGAATAAGGCATTCCTTTTAAACAGTATGAGGGGAGACTTTAGAAGCAGCTTAACGCGTATGGTTTACGATTCAGACTGGAATAGTATTCTGAAATGGGTTGAAAGCGAGCTAGCCAGATGGAGCCTTGTAGAGGACAAGATTGAAAAGCTGAGAAACTCAATAGGTAAAATAGGAAGCATTACATACTTCACGTATAATGTTACTGACCAGCTTGAGGCTGCTGCGAGAAGAATGCTGATGTTTGAACTTGAAGAGAGTGAGAAAGTGGTTGTCTGCTTAGGTTTAAAAAAGGGTAAACCGGTTTCCGCAACCATAGCCGCACGCCGTTCAGACTTGAACAGGGTTTACACAGAACTGTTGAAAAATAATGGTGTGAAAGCAGGGGGTAGGGCAAACATAGGCGGCATTCAGTTTAAACGAGAGATTAAGCTTGAAGACGCGTTAAACCTTATCAGGATGGCTGTGGAGCGAGAAGACTGATCATTTCCTGTTTAAAACCCCAGTATACTCATAATGTTTGCTTAAGAAATATGCCTCAGCCTCCATCCTGTGCTTCATCCTTCCAATGTCCCTCCAGAAGACTCCCTCAGGTATCCTGTATGCTAATACTTTCTTACCATCTTTAATCATTAGCCTGATAGTGTCGGTTATCCAGTATTCTCCCGCTGGTGAAACAGGGGTCTTCTTTATGTAGGAAAAGACTTCGCGCGTAAAAACTATTGGACCGGAATTGACTGCAAACATGTCGTCAACCTTGGTTTTCTCCGCCTCCTCTTGAGTGGCTTTCTCCAGTATGTCGACTACTCTTTCACCTTCGATTCTAACAATACCGTAATCCTTATACTCCTTCATCATGTAGATCCCCATAGTAACATCAGCCTTTTTCTCCTCATGTAGCTCAATCTCGCTTCTCAGGAAATCATACGGGTGGAAAAACGAGTCTCCATAAATCACTATGAAATCATCGTTAACCCATTCCTCAGCAACCTGTATTGCCTTCGCAGTACCCTTTTTCTCCTCCTTTTCACCTAGATCCTGATATATGTAGGAAAGGGCGATGTTAAACCTGGAACCGTCTCTAAGGTATTCAAATATCTGCCACTTGCCTTCTCCAAGCACTATGAAGGCTTTTCTAACCCCGGCGTCTGCAAGAGCCTTCACGTTATACTCTATCACGGGGCTTTCCCCGATTAGGGACATCTCCTTGTTTATTGCGTTCGAGTAAGGCCGCATCCTAGTACCCTTGCCGGCAGCCAGGATTAACCCGATCATCATTAAGCAGAAAACAGGTTTTAATACTTAAGGTTTTGTGTTAACCTTAATGCTTCTCGCGACGGGGTTTAGACCACTAGGCACTTCCGTCCTTTTTAAAAAAGCTTAATTAGCACCGTTGACATACATATGTTTAAATCCAGCGATGGCTTCTATAGAGGAAGAGAGCCGTATTGCTTTAGGCGGGGAATCTGAAGAGTTTGAAAAACTCCGGGAGGAGCTCGGCGAATATGGTTTAACTGATAATGAGGCCAAGGTTTTCATACATCTTTTAAAACTAGGGCCGATGAAGGCTAGTGAAATAGGATTATCACTGGGTATTTCGAGGACAGAAGTGTACAACATACTGACTAGCCTTCAGAATAAGGGTATTATAGAAGCGAGTCTAGATCGTCCCGCTAAATTCTCAGCAATAGGCTTTGAAAAAGCGCTTGAAATCCTGATTGAGGCTGAGAAGAGAAGAATAATGACGATGGAGAAGAGTAAAGAGGAGTTGATGGAAATATGGAAAAAGGTCCGTGTTCCTTCTAAGGTAGAGGAGCAGGAGAAGATTCAGCTTTTGAAGGGCATAGAGCAGATTTACGCAAGGCTTTCAGACATGCTGGATGAGGCTAAAGAGGAGGTTAACATCGTAGCTTCTAGGACGGAACTTGTTAGAGCATATAACGCTGGAATCCTGCAGAAGCTTCGAAACCTGAGCAAAGACAACATCCGTATCCAAATACTTACACATGGTATTTTAGGGACGTCAAGCATAACGTCGTTTCTTAAGAAGCATGCTGAGGTCATAGAGGTTAAGACGATGAGTATTTCAGCACCGTGGTTCGTAATAGTTGACAATAAGCAGCTCCTCATGTTTACTAAACCACCAGGTGTAAGCCGGGCTGAGAGAAAAGAGGCTACAGCGATCTGGACTAATAGCGATGCCCTGGTACAGTCTCTCAAAAAGCTGTTTACAAGCATGATGCAGCCTGAGGAAGTATCGGTAAGAATGCTTCCCGCTGAACAGGAGTTGAAAATGAAGGAGGAGGAGTACGCTTCTTTTAAGGAGCAGCTTTCACAATACCTCTCAATGGTTGGGCTGCAGGTTAAGGAAGGTATAAGAATAACCGGTAAATCCGGAATTACGCATGTGTTTGACATGGGTGTTTTAAACGGGGATAAGCCGATCGTCTGCGATATTGTTTTCGATGTGACTGATGTTCCTGTCACATCCATAATCGGTTTCTACACCAAGAAGAATGATGTTGAAGACATGATTAACGGGTCGACTCTAATAGTGAAGCCGAGGCTGAGCGAGGACGCGAAGCAGTTGGCCACCTTCTACGGGATCAGGGTGGTTGAGCTTCAGCCTTCTTGAGGATTGTTAGGCAGGCTCCTTACTCTGTTAGGCTCCGCGAAGCATGATGTTCAAGGATAGTGTTTTTAAAAGGCTGTCTAAGAAGGAAGCAGAAGACCTTGTAAACGCAGTTAAGCACAACAAGTATTGGAAGATCAGTCCTTCCCACAGGGAATTCATATGTGTTGTAGCATTGTCAAGAGCGAGAGTAAAGTCCAGACGAGGAATGTATGCGAGGGCAACGCATTATGGCAGAGTAGAGGTTTCTAAGAGTGCTGCGAGTTTTTGCAGAAAGTGGAGGATCCTTCTTATAGATACTAGAAGAATGCTTGCAGTATCTGTTTTAACATGGAGAGCGTTCAAAAGGATTGTTTCGAAAGGACTTGGTCCAGAGGTCTGCTCCATGCTAGAAACCGGCAGTGTTCCGCCATATATTAACACACGCGGCGTGTTAAGGATGTGTAGTGCAAAGCATCAGCAGGAATAACTGGTCACCATAGCGTTCAGACCTTTTTTAGAAAATCCTCGTAAAGTCTTATGATGTTGCTCCAGTCATATTTTGAGGCATTGTTAACACACGTTTGCCTCATGTTCCTCCCCATTGCTTCCAAGGTTTTTTCCGCAATTTTCTCAGGTGAAACAGGACATGTGAAACCGTTTAAACCTTCTTCAACCAGGCTGCAGGCAGCATTTCTCTCATGCCTGACTGTGACAACAGGCAGGCCGCACGCGTTCGCCTCTAAAACAACGATTCCGAACCCCTCCCTTGTTGAAGGAAGTATAAATACTTTTGAAGACTTCATGAAGGCTATTACATCGTCATGATCCTCAAGAAAACCTTTAAAAACAACGTTCTCCCTTACTCCAAGCTGCTCCGAAAGGCTTACAAGAGCCTGTTTCTCAGGTCCGTCGCCTATTATCATGCATTTAACGTCTGGAATACTGTCCTTCAGAATTCTCACCGCCTTAATAATCAAGTCAACATTCTTCTCTTTCACCAGCCTTCCTGCGAAAACCATGTCAGACTCTTCACCGCTTCCACGTACTCCCGCTATATGTTCGAAGTCTATCCCGTTCGGGATTACCTCGGCGTGAACACCAACCTTCTCCAGACTCCTTCTCGTTACATCTGACACGGCAATATGCATAGGCGTAAGTTTTAAGACTGCTCTCTCAACAACCCAGCCCGCAAGCCCCTTTAGACCCATGTATTCAAACCAGTAGCTGTTCCAGAGCTCGTGCCAAGTCACCGCCATGCATACTCCAGCAGTCATTGAACGAACTTTAGAAGAGAAGCAGGAAAAATATGGGAAAGCTTGAACATCCATAAAGTCTATATCATGCTTTAAGCCGGAAAGCAGTTTAAAGCCGAAATATAAGGCTTCGCTTATCGAACGCTTCCCATTAACGTAAAGAGGCCTTCCTTCTCCAACGCCATGAAGCATAATACCATCAAGATTCCTCTCTCCACTACTCCACCATTTTAACCCGAACCAGTAGACTTCATGTCGACGGGACAGTCTGCGCCCGAGTTCGTATATTCTTCTTTCCACTCCCCCTTTAACCCATGGGTACACGGCGTCATAAACGAAGGCGATTCTCATGCCGGCCTCCCGCTTCTTAAAGTGTGTAAGAAGGCAAGATGTTTAAAAGGGTTTGCTTAAAAAGCTTCGCAGAGTATTCGACTAAAACGATGCTGCCTTCTCCCTGTCTAGGAAAGCCTTGATCTTCCTCACCCTCGCACAGAAGGAGCATGTTTCACTTGAAGCGAGAAAGCCGCATGATGAGCAAGGTTTCAACTCCGGCATGGGTATAGCTCCGCAGCTCTGAAGCTTCTCAGCCAGCTTCGTTAAGGACGAGAAATAAAGAAGCTTCTGGCTCTGCCTCCTAGCTAAAATTTCAACAGTCCTCCTGAATCTTTCAACGTTCTCTTTCCTCCCGATAGGGCATTTCTCAGATAGAAACGGAATACCCTTGAGAAAAGCATACTCCGCTATGAGATTCTCCGAAACCCTGCAGAAAGGCCTACCTTTAGCAACAAGATTTCCCTTCCTTGGAAGATATGTTTTAAACCTAGCGAGCTCTTCAAACCCGGCGTTTAAAACAGACTTCAACATTCTAACCAGGAAATCCTCAAGATGGTGAGCTGTAAGAATGATGTCAGCGTCAAGCTCGAAGGAAATCCTGTTCAAAAGATACCTCTTGAAACCACCGCAGACGCTACAAACCTTCGGATAGAGTTTCTTAGCATCCATGATCGAGAAACCAAGCTCTTTCTCAAGGTTGAAAACCACAAGTTGAAGACCCGCCTTCTCAGCCTGCATTCTTGCAAAACGCTCCGAAGCCTCTGAGAAGCCTCCTATACCAAGGTTCAGATGAACGGGAATAACTTCCTTATCTGGATAGACCTCCATGAAAACATGTAGGAGACTCCCACTATCTTTCCCACCCGAGAGAGCGATAACTGCCTTCTGGAAAAACGGGTACTTCTCTACCTCAGTTAAAACACGTCTCTTCACTATCTCCTCAGTCAAACTTTTCATAACGGGGTATTCATACGGATTAAAGATTTTAAAGGGTTTACTTGGCAGTACGTGAATCGCGTTAAGTTTTTAAACTCCCCGAGGAAGCCTCTAAGGGAAAAATGACGATAAAAGTAGGTATTAACGGGTTTGGAAGGATCGGTAGACTGTTCTACAGGGCGGCCCTCGAGGACCCCGAATACGGCAAAACATTCGAGGTTATTGCGATAAACGATATTGCTGACACTAAGACTAACGCCCACTTATTGAAGTATGACTCGATACACGGCCCATTGAAAAACAAGATTGAGGTCGGAGAAAACGTGATAAAGGTAGATGGAAGGGAGCTTAAAGTGCTTATGCAGAAAGATCCGGCGCTAATACCTTGGAAAGACTATGGTGTAGATATTGTTATAGAGTCCACAGGCCTGTTCACCGACAGGGAAAACGCTAGCAAACACTTTCAAGGCGGAGCCAAGAAAGTAATCATATCCGCTCCCGCGAAAAAACCAGACATAACGATAGTCATCGGCGTAAACCATGAAATGTATGATCCTGCTAAACACCATATTGTTTCAATGGCATCCTGCACAACAAACTCTCTAGCGCCAATGTTGAAAGTACTCCTGAAAAACTTCGGAGTAGTAAGAGGCTTAATGACAACAATACATGCTTACACAAATGATCAGAGAACACTTGACCTCGTTCATAAAGACCTGAGAAGAGCAAGAGCAGCGGCTCTTTCAATAATACCCACGACAACCGGGGCAGCGCTAGCCATAGGTGAAGTAATACCTGAGCTGAAAGGTAAGCTCGACGGAATAGCGCTGAGAGTGCCTGTACCAGATGTCTCGCTGACTGACCTCACGTGTGAAATAGAGAAAGAAGCATCCGTGGAAGAAATCAACGCAGCGTTTAAAGAAGCCTCAGAAACATATTTGAAAGGCATATTGCAATACGTCGATGAGCCACTCGTCTCAGTAGACTTCCTACACAACAGCCATTCATCAATATTCTCGGCGCTAGACACGAGAGTAATTCCACCAGGAGGAAAAGGAAGATTTATAAAAATATTCTCTTGGTACGACAATGAATGGGGTTTCAGTGTGCGCCTAGTAGACCTAGTGAAACTCATGGGCTCAAAGCTGTAATAATCTCTATATAAATCCTTATTCTTTTTTCAAAACAACTGCAATAAGCATAGCGCGCTGGGACACCTATGCGAATATCAGAAGTGCCGAGTATAAAAGGTGTCAGGCACCTCTATGCCTGAAAACCACGCGCAAAGCGTTCGGCATAGGTTGGAAAACGCCTATCGTCAACAAGTGGAAGGATAATCTATTTTTAAACACTAGGGTTCACTCCCATTCTATTGTTGCAGGCGGCTTGTGAGTAATGTCGTAAACAACCCTTGCAACCTCAGGTATCTCGTTGGTTATCCTTGTAGAGATACTCTCCAACGCTTCGTAGGGTATTTTAGCGAAGCTTGCAGTCATGGCTTCACTGCTTTCGACGATCCTGACTGCGACAACATAGCCGTAGGCCCGGGCATCACCCTTAACGCCCGTAGCCATCGTGTTAGTCAGGACTGCGAAATATTGCCAGAGTCTTTCCTTCAAACCGCTTCTCTCAACCTCCTCCCTAACAATCCTGTCTGCTTTCCTCACTACCTCAACCTTCTCCCTGGTTACCTCACCGGTAATCCTTACAGCAAGACCCGGGCCCGGGAAGGGCTGTCTGTAAACCAGCTCCCTCGGCAGCCCAAGGGCTTCCCCAATTCTTCTAACCTCATCCTTGTATAGGTCCCGCAGGGGTTCAACTATCTTTCTAAACTTTACACGTGCCGGAAGCCCAGCTACATTGTGATGCGTTTTTATCTTGTCTGAAAACCTTCGAAATCCCGATTCAATCCTATCCGGGTAAATGGTTCCCTGGATTAAACATTCCGCCCCGATTTTTTCAGCAACTTCTTCGAAAACCCTTACGAATTCTTCACCTATAATCTTCCTCTTCATCTCAGGGTCAATTATACCTCGAAGCTTCTTCAGAAAACGGTCTTTCGCATCTATCACCATAAGGTTTATCCCCATGCCTTTGAAAAAATTCTCCACGGACTCAGGCTCGTTCTCTCGCATAAACCCGTGGTCGACGAAAACCGCTGTAAGCCTGTTTCCAATAGCCTTGGCTGCTAACGCCGTTGTGACGCTTGAATCCACGCCGCCGCTTAGGGCAATTATGGCCTTGCTACCGCCTGTCTCAAACCTGATTTCCTCAATAATCTTATTCACGAGGTTCTCAACCTTCCAATTGGCTTTGCAGCCACATACTTCGAACAGGAAGTTCCTGAGCATTAGTACCCCATTCTCCGTGTGAACTACTTCAGGGTGCCATTGCAAACCGTAGACCGGTTTCTCCCTGTGCCTGAAGGCTGCTACGGGACAGTTTTCAGAATGCGCCAGCACCTCATATTCTTCCGGGACTGAGAAAACAGCATCACTATGGCTCATCCACACTCTTTCCTTTCTACCCAGCCCCTTTAACACGCCGACAGGCCTGTCTATGGTAACATAAGTTGCACCATATTCCCTTCTTTCAGCAGGTCTGACCTTTCCACCAACAATGTGGGCCAAGAGCTGATGGCCGTAGCAGAGGCCTAGAACAGGCAACCCTAAATTCAGAATGTTTGCATCAAGTTTCGGAGCCTCCGCATCGAAAACGCTCGCTGGTCCTCCTGACAATATTAAGCCTTTAACATTCATTTTTTCGCTTATAAGCCTGATTTCTTCGGCTTTTATTTCCCAGGGGACTATTTCCGAGTATACTCCCTGCTCTCTTATCCTTCTTCCTATCAGATGGCAATATTGTCCCCCGTAGTCTAAAACAATAATTGCATCATAAAGCTCCGACATACTTCTTCACTTTCTCAGTTAGCTTCGGGACTATTTGAAATAAGTCTCCTATTACAATATAGTCCGCAGCCTCAAATATGGGTGCCTTAGGATCATTATTGATCGGGACTATTTTCCTGCTTCCCCTGACGCCAATCATATGGTGCAACGCTCCAGAAATGCCGCACGCTATGTAGAGGTCTGGCCTTATTGTTCTACCGCTCTCACCTATCATGGAATCATACGGCATCCACCCGGCATCTGTTACTGGACGGGTAGCCCCGACGCATCCCCCCAAGGAGTCGGCAAGCTCCTTTAAGAGTTTGAAACCCTCTGGGCCGCCTACGCCCAATCCTCCTCCAACAACTATTTTCGCATTCTCAAGACTAGATTTCTCCTGACCCCTGTTGACGTCCAAGACTTCCACCTCCTCATCCACATCTATTGCCTCAGGCTTAAAGAGAACAATCTCCCCTTTCCTAAATATTTTTTCCGGAGGTGGGAACACTCCCGGCCTGACAGTAGCCATTTGAGGTCCATTGAAGGGCGTAACTATTGTTGCGACAACGTTTCCATCGAATGCTGGAACGATTTGGTAAAGGATCTTTTCGTATCTCCTGCCAGTCTCCTTGTCTTAAGTCCCCAATGTCTAGATCAATGCGGTTTGCAGTTAATCCTGTTCTAAGCCTCTTTCAACAACCTCTGTAAACCTCTTCACGGCTAATTGTTTATCCAGAAAGTTTTCAAGCAACGAAACCTTGCCGATTTTCGAGAGCCAAAGGGGCAGGGTTCAGTGATGCACTTGCAATAAAGGAATGCGTTGATCAGGGTTGGATGAAGGCTTCGAGGCTTGACGATGATGCGGTTAAGCGGGTATTATTACTCCTAGGCAAAAGCTTCAGCACGCGCGCTAGAGCCGAAATTGCCAGTTGAAACTCGGAGAAATTGGAACCCGATATTCTTGTTGCCATTATGTTGATTGCAGTCCTCATCTTCCTTTTTTACCGGATGCGTTTTCCGATAGATTTATATTATACTGACTTAAACACACTAGCGCGCGCCTATGACTGAGGAGTTAAACCCCTTTAAAAATGCTCAGAAACAGATCGATAAGTGTGCCAAGGTTCTTGGCCTAGATGAGGCGACGCATGCTTTTTTAAGAGAGCCTATGCGAACACTCATAGTGAGCATACCCGTCAGGATGGATAACGGTTCCGTGAAGGTTTTCACGGGTTTCAGGGTGCAGTATAACGATGCGCTTGGCCCTACTAAGGGGGGGATAAGGTGGCATCCTGAGGAGAATCTGGATACGGTTAAGGCACTGGCTTCTTGGATGACCTGGAAGTGTGCTCTGCTAGACCTGCCCTACGGCGGGGGGAAGGGTGGAGTTATCTGCGATCCGAAAAAGCTAAGTGCAAGCGAGAAGGAAAGACTTGCTAGGGCTTATGTTAGGGCTCTAGCTGGCTTTCTGGGTCCGTTGAAAGATGTTCCTGCTCCGGATGTTTATACTGATCCTCAGGTGATGACATGGATGATGGATGAGTTTTCGGTGATTACTGGGTATAATGTGCCTGAGGTTATTACGGGTAAGCTGCTTGTCGCGGGGGGTTCTAAGGGTAGGGAGGATGCTACTGCGAGAGGCGGCATGTTTGTCTTGAGGGAGGCTGCCAGGTTTCTCGAGCTCGGTCTTATGGTTGACGAGTCCAGGCTTTACATGCCTCCTCACGTGCTTTCGAATATTCCTGATGCTTCCCCCGGGGATGATGTGATGACTGTTGCGATTCAGGGCTATGGTAACGCTGGCTCGCTGGCGCATTTTCTGGCGACGAGGCTTTTTAAAAACGTGAGGGTTGTTGCCGTGAGCGATTCAAAGGGAGGAATTTTCAACGAGGACGGGCTACCCTATAGCAGGGTTAGCAGGGTTAAGGCGGAAACCGGGAGTGTTGTCAATTATGAGTCTTCCATGAAGATTAGTAGCGAAGAGGTTTTGGAGCTTCCGGTTGACATTCTGATCCCGGCTGCTCTTGAAAACCAGATAACTGGAAAAAATGCTAGCAGGATTAAGGCTAAACTGGTTCTGGAGCTCGCGAACGGTCCGACGACACCTGAGGCCGATGATATTCTCCATAGTAAGGGGATTTTCGTAGTCCCGGATTTCCTGGCTAACGCTGGTGGCGTGACTGTCTCATACTTCGAATGGGTCCAGAATCTTTCAAGGTATTATTGGGATTATGAGGAGGTTTACAGGAGGCTTGACGCTAAGATGACTAGAGCCTTCTGGGAGGTTGTTGAAGCCTTGAAGGAGTTTAAGGATAAGAATATTGACCCTAGAACGGCTGCCTATGTTGTTGCTGTTAGAAGAGTTGTTGAAGCTATGAAGGCCAGGGGATGGGTATAAAAAGCATCTTAAATACCCCTTATTTCCGGCTTTCTCAAGTCCTGTTCGGCTTTTCAAATAATCGTTAGGCGGACACTCCCCCGTCAAGCGATTCAGCTGGAGGATTCTAGGCTTTCCTGAGAAATGTTCAAGGTTCTCTGGGACCCAAGTATGAAGCAACATGGCTCCTACGTAAATCTTGATTCCGATAATAGTGACAAAGATTACCTAGCTAAGAAACTGGGGCTGAAGCGATAGCGAGTCAAGATAAGCATTTCGACAAGACGGGTATGGAGAAGAAGATAACCCTCGGACTCATATAGTGTCAATTACGTTCAGACCTCCCTATCAAGCGTGCGTTGCAAGGCAACCGGGAATAAGCATGTCGAGAGGTAGGGGTTATTTTTGAAGGGGAAAAAGAATATATAAAACCTCCGGCCTAAAACAAGCGTAGAAATGAAAGCATGCATTCTGGTTAAAACTAGTTCTGGGAAGCATAAGGATGTTTCTATGAAAATAAACGGTATGAAGGGCGTTAAAACGGTTTTCCCAACTTTCGGGAGGACTGATGTTGTTGTGAACGCGCAGGTTAATGATTTCAAAGAGCTTGCGTCACTCTTGTCGAGGATCAGCAGGATCAGGGGCGTGCTTGCAACAGAGACGCTGATAGCGCTGGAGGTGTAGAGTCATGATTAGGGGAGTTATGCTTGTTAAAGCAGGTTACGCGGCTGCACTGGAAATCTGTCAGGCAGCTTTGAAGATTAAGGGTGTTGTGGATGCTTATCCAGTATTCGGAAGATTCGACGTTGTGATCTTCATAAAGGCTGAGGATGTTAAGGGTTTGAAGAAAACAGCTTTAAAAATACTATCTTTGAAAGGAGTTAGAAGCACTGAAACTCTCCTGGAAGCAGCCTAACCCCTTAGCCTCTTTTTTTAAAAAACTAATTATGCATGCGAGAGACCATGCTAAATGTTACTAACATGTGTTCATGCGCGTGCTAACCTGTTTTTCAAACATGTTTCTACAGCATGTTTCGAGCACGTATTGCTGCCTAGCGCGCTTCTTAGCATACTGGAATCGGTTTGCTTCGAAAGCACTTCCAGCACGCGTTAGAAGCGGCTAAGCGTCCCCTGTCTCAGGCAGAATTATAGATGTGTTGCTTCTCCGCATGCCTTTTTCCCTGAGCCTCCGGAAGGCTTCGAGCAGCCTATCGTAGTCCTCGCTCCTGTAAAGCACTCTGCCTTCTTCAATCGCATCAACTATAAGCGGGTTTCCCTCACCCAGCATCTGCAAAGCCTCTTGAAGAGTATAGGGGTGCGGTTCCACAGGAATCCTTATGTCTGAGAGGAGCTCCAGAATCTCGCCTATTCTATCAACATATTTTTCCTCAAAATCACCTATTATTAGCAGGTCGTAGTCGCTCCAGGGCCCCCAGTCTCCCCTGGCATGAGAGCCGAAGAGTATTATTGCTGTAAGCCTGTATCTTGAAGCCAGCTTTTTCACAACATCCTCAACGTCATGCAAGAGTACGCATCCTCACGTTTCGATGAATCTCTTCGCGAAGCTGATTAAACGTTCCGCGGCTTCGACGGCTTTCAAAGACGTTTTCTCGTCATATGCTTCATGAGGTGTTCCTGCAGGATGCGCATTAGGATATCTTGAAGGTATGTAATGTCTGTCTAGCTCCCTAGCGTATTGGAGAAGCTTGTTGACCATCAGCATCTTCTTCTCCGCAAACGCGCGCGCTACAGTATTCTCACGCTGTGTCCCCAGGCAGCCTCGTTAACAAGGTAGAGAAGGGCCTTAGCGGCCTTCTCAGCAGCCTGGTGCGAATAGTAAGCGGCTGCATTATATCGTCCCGCGTTATGCAGTATCTTCGCTGTCTCCAGGTCCCAAACCCCCTCCTTTAACCATCTTAAAGCCTCGTCTCTCAAACCATTTTGAAAAGAACCCTCCTGATTATTAAGACTTGCTCTTTCACGCGTATGTTAGAACCTTCGTGAAAGTGCAGCTTTAAGAAACCCTTGTATTCAACCGATCGAAACTCACCCTAATTCAACCGGTCTTCTCCCGTATTTTCTGCAGGCCTTGAAGTAGGCCTCAAGGTTCTCCATGGGAACGTTGTCAGGAATTGAGCCGGAGACGTTTATGAAGTAGCCTGGGTACTTACCGGCTATTCTCAAACACCTCTTTACCTCTTCAACCACGTCTCTAACACTCCCGTAGGTCAGCACGCCTATGTCAACGCCTCCGACTATAACCTTGTTGGAGCCGTATTTCTCAACTATTTTTCCTAGGTCGCTGCATTCCTCCAGTATGAACCCATCCGCCCCTGCCCTAGCAATGTCGTCAACTATCATCGTCACGTCGCCGTCTGAGCAGAAGAGGACTCTTATCCCTCTCGACTTTAAAATGCTCCAGAGCTCTTCGTAACGTGGGAAAACGTGTTTCCTTAGCCACTCAGGCGGAAAGAATGGTCCCCTCGTGGAACATATGTCATCATGGCTTATGAAAACCTTAATACCTGTCTCGGCCCATGCTTCAAACTCGAGTCTCGAGATCCTGTGGAACCTTTCCAAGAGTTTCTCAAACCTTTTCGGGTCGCAGTATGCTGCTTTAACCGTCCACTCCAACCCGAACGTCATGATGAGCCACATGAAACAAGTCTGGTATTTCCCACCTGGAACCAACTGACTCCTGAAGAACTCCTGTTTCGCCGAATGTTCTCTTCTGAAGAATGTTACAAGTTCCTCTCTACTTGGTATTCTCCACTCCTCCATCGGGTTGAAATCAAGCACATCTTCAACTGTTTCAACGTTGAAAACTGTTCTCCAAGTCGTAGGATATGCTTCTGACCAAGAGTCGGCTCTAGTCTTGAAGGATTCTCCATTTCTTCCAAGAATGTCCCATGGGTGCACCGGGTCCCAGGTTGCCCAAATCATGTCTAAGTCGAGAGCATCATAGGTTTTTCTAAGGGCTTCATCAGGCTGTTTCAAAGGGTCTATTCCTGAGACTTTCCTGATAAAACCCGTGTGAGAGATGAACTCTACTTGAGCCACTCGATCTGTCTCCTCCAGTTTTACAGCGGCAAGGCCTCTCTCGTAGCACATTTCTCAACTGCTTTAACCATTCGCAAAGTTATATTTTTTACTCCAAACGTGCGATTATTCTGCCGTTCATATCCGGGTTTCAGCAAAAGCTTCTAATGGTTGAAGCGGAATGCTTCAGCTTCACGTTTACATATGGATTGTGCCTGCATGAGGAATTCGGGCTAACCCTTGTTTGAATAGTGCTGCGAGCACGTTGTAACAGGCTTACTGTCAAGCCTTCTCTTCAGAAGGCGGATGGCGCTTCATAAGCTTCTCGTCGATGTAAAAAAGTATCAGTAAGCTCCCAATAACCATTAGGATCAGCCCTACTGCGCTAAGCATTAACAGCCGGTTGTTCACAGTCTCGTCGACACTAACGATTAGCCTATGCTCATCAAGCTGCTCTCCTCCTCCAAAAATCTTCACCACCAGGTCCTCCCCGTTTCCAGCATGCACCGGAAACAATACTGATGCTTCTTCACCAGGTTTAACGCTTACCTTCCTGGCTTGTTCAAACACCTTCTCCGTCAAAACGACAGTGAAAACTCCCTCCCTATCTCCAATGTTTCTAACGCTTACTTGGAGAGACGAGGTTGCGCTGGAAAACCTTGCTGCAGAAACTTCCGCCTTAAGTCGGATCGGTGTGCTGGAGAATACGACTCCCGGTATTTTGAGTGTGAAAACATAGTTGTCCGGAGCATCCGCCTCGTTTATGTTCAACCATTGCAACCTGGTGGTGTTTGCAATTGAAGGTGGCTTAGCCCAAGTAGGGTCTACTGTGAAATTAAGCAGCTTAACCCCGCCTTTAAACCTGAAGTCCATAACGTCTATCCAGCTGCGTGGATCCGTTAACGTGAAGTAGTCTGTGACGACAACTTGGTAAATGTCCCCGCCGAGCGGTATGAGACTGCTCGTAGTGTTCAAGAATATGTCGACGACAAGTGTCACTGCACCATTAAGTGTTTCCATAACTCCCGGTATGCCTGTGTTGCAAAAAACTTGTTCATCAAGATCCAGCTTTGACGGCGAGTGAATCAGATAGAGTGTTTTAGAAGGGTTTGTCGTGAAAAAGAGCAGGATTAGGCTTAAAGTCGAATCCTGATCGCTGATAATTCTTTCCACAACCTCTTTATTCGAGATCAGGCTTCTACCGGCTGCGTCGAACGGGTGCTGTTTTAAAGTTACTCTTGCAACCCCGTTATCCATGATCTCCACCTCCATGTTGAGACCAATCAGATAGTTTAGCTGAGGTTTAGCAGGAATTGCTACGAGTTTCGTTAAAACGACAACAACCAGGATTGTTAATGCTATTCTTGAAAGCCTCATGGCTGAACCCTCCTGAAAGTGAAGTGGAAAAAATCTGTCTCCAAATACATCGCCTGACAGTAGAGCATTGTCGAACCCATGAAGCTTTTTTCTTCAAAGCCGTATTTAATATGGTACTGGGAGAAGTCGCCTATTTTAACAGTTCCTCCTTCAAGCAGCTCAACATCAACCCATCCTGCTTGCGGGACATATATCTGCGGCCAAGCGTGCCCACCCCAGTTGTCTGAAAGATCGTAGCCAGTTTCAGTCCTCCTCATCCACATTGTTACGACATCCTTATCCTCAAGCAGGTAGATGCCGTGCGCTACTCTTGAACGTATTCCAAGTATTCTTGCAAGCGTTACGAAAACGTCGGCAACCTCTTCGCAGTCCCCTGAGACAGCCAGCTTACCGTCTTTCAGAATCAACGCGTGTTCCGCACCTCTTCTCCAAGTTGGCTGGTAGTTGAGCCTGGCAAGTATCCATTTCCCGATCCTGCTGCAGGCTTCAACAGGATCCCTAGCATCTAGACCTATGCTCTGAGCTATTGAAACGTACGTCTGGTTTTCAACTGCCCAGTATCTTTTACCACCCGTGTTCTTCTCAACCTGAGAATAATTCATCCAGGGAAGGTTCTCCATGATGAGCTTGTATTTTTCAACAGTCACTTGAAGCGTGGCGTTGATCCACGTGGTTTCTCCACCCATTAGGCTCAAGTTGTAGACAAGTATTACAGCACCGTCTTCACTGTTTTTCCTATATAATGGTTCACGGTTTGTCTCCAAGAGCCTCACTAACTGGTTGCTCGCGTTAACTGGGAGCCACATGTAAACCAGATCCACTACAGTATTGTTGGAGGGGTTTCTAAGTAGAAAGCATTGGCTCAGAAAATAGGTGTAGTTGTGTTTCTCCACATACTCCACCCGAACCTCTCTCGAAGCACCGCCATGGTCTTCCTGGGAATACTCTGTTTTAACAGGCAGGAAGCCCAATACTAGGCTGGCTCCGATCAGGGTTAAAACCATTCCTACGATAAGCTTAGCATCAGGCAAGCCGATTCAAAAGGATAATCGTCGTTTTTAAACTTTCAGCGAAAACTCTTCCACTGTTTTTGAAAAACGAGAATACAGCTTGGAAAAACTGTTGCAAGCAGCAGGATGATGGTCCAGGCGGGTTTAGCCTTCTTCTCGACAGTATTCGTGTTTAAAAGACCTTCTAAACTGTTTTCCATACGGCTGCTTGAATTAGGCGATGCGTCTCTATTCATCATGCTGCCCACAGGGTTTTCAACTCTCCAAGACACGTCTCCATATATTACTTTGGTAAGGTAGAAATTATACTGGCTGAACGATGGCTTAGACGCTGAGAAAACATTTGCGTCCAGAAGGTATGTTTCAACAGCCTCTATGAATGATCCGCCCACGTCCCCCGTGGCGAGAAAACGCTTCCAGAACACTGGCAGAATAGGGTTTTCAGACCATTCTGTTCTAGAACTTGCGATCACTAGAGCTGGCCCTCCGGCTGAAGTAATAAGGACACGTGCTAGGCATTCACCCTCCGAGTCAAGTGCCCCCGCGAAGCAGGCAGCCATGTAGTGAATAGCATAGTTCTCCGTTATCCTGCTAACCTCATTAGAGGTTACTAGCGGTTTTAACTCTCCCTCCGGCGTTCTCGTGAAAAGCGTATTCCAACTGCCGTGAGTTATCGTCACCAAGAAGGTTACGTTTTTAAAGAAGGAGGAATCCAGGGTGCTGGGAGTCGTGTTTACACGTATTGGACTGGAGAAGTGCAGCACGTTAAGCAGCTGATCAACGTTAACAGATTGATCCCTCAGTATGAGAAACAGGCCTGGTTGAAAACCTGCTTCCACACGGATAATCTTCTTGATCAAACGGTCCAGCTCCTCTTCATTCTTCACAGGCAGTCTTCCGACAGCAATCCTCGGAATGTTTCCGCCCAAGAGGCCGATTTCAGAGTCATTCCAGTCTGGAACACCGTAATACCAGTCAGACGGTTTATAGTTGAAGTCAGCCATCCCAAGCTCGTCGCTCGGCGAGTAAACGTATTTCGTGGGCACATGCTCATATGTTCCTACTAGAATCAGATATTTAATGCTTGACTTAAAGTATTCTCCAGCAATGAACTCGTGGAGTTTTTCAGCAATAATACTTGGCTCTGTTATGTTCATGCTGATCGGCTCGATCGGGTGAAACTTGGCCTTAATACCCTGTGTTGCCTTAAAGTCTAGAAAACATTGCAGGATTCTCCGATAGGATTCTGGCCCGATGACGAGCAGATCATACTCTCCAGATGCCTCTCCTATAGCTTGATTAAAATGCGAGCATCCTGTGAAAAGGATCATAACCATCAATAGGATAAGCACAAGGTTTTTACCCGCTCTGCTGGAATTCGCCACAAGGAAAATGAAGAACTGTCTATACTTATGGCTCAGTTTGATTCAAAAAATACAAACATTTATTGTCTGCACTGAAAAATACAGACAAGCCTCGAAAAATCGAGGCCCTGCTTTTATCTGAAGAAGGCGCCTATGTTAGTGAGAGTAAGCGAATCAAGGCTGTGGTTTAAACGGTTATTCTCGGATCATCCGAATTGCCACTGGCCCTTCGAATCCAGTAATCCAACGGATATTTTTCTAGACTGTTCACTAGTAATGTCTAGTTCAACCACGGAGAATCCTTTCACGAACCCCTCTCTCACCAGGCTTCTCAGAAGATCAGATAGCGAGGGATACTCCCGGTTTGGCAGGTACAGCCTTGCGAAGAGCGTCGGCTTCACAATTTCTTTCTGAAAACTCAGGAGAAAAGGTGTTTGCAATAGGCCTGAGGCGAATGTCTGCATCTCTGTTTTCCCTGGAAACTCCACCATCAGCTGGAGGAGCCGAGAATCCTCCAATGGAAATGGAAGAATGTTTGCAACGTAGCCGAGGATTAATCCGTTCGCCGTCAGCTTCTTAATCCTGTTCGACACGGTTGGAACCGAGACACCTGTGATCTTTGCTATATCAGACATTGAGGTCTGCGCATCACTCTCAAGAATAAGCATTATTCGAACATCCAGAGGATCTGCCTCCATGCTGTATCCGGGAGGATCTTCAAGAATTATTGGGCTAGACTCCGTCAAGCTTCTTCTTATATCGCTCCAGTCAATCCTCCATCTTTTAACCTCTGCGTCATAGTTTCGGAAACAGGGTCCGACGCCAACTATTTCGCCAAGAGGGTGGATAGCGAGATGCTTCACCCTATATTCTTCCTTAAGACTGTTGAGCATTGACTCGTAAGCATTGTAGAAGGCATAAGGTATTTTAAAGCCAACAAGGTAGCCGAAGCTCCCAAGAATCCTGTAGGATTGAAACCAGTAGCTTAAGGATAGGATTTTCTCCATCAGCTCTGCCTCAGCCCCGGCTTCAGGCTCTATTTCAACAATTGCTCTTCTAATGCCAATCTTATGGTAAGCCAGGTTCGTCAATATTCTAAGCTTAAGAGTCGCAGCCATTTTCTCCAGCCTTCTGGATACTGTTGACGGAGCAACGTTTAAAACTCTTGATATTTCAGAAATGTTACTTGGACCACGCTTGCGGACTTCCTCGATGATTTTCAAGTCGAGGCTGTCCATCGAGTAGAACGAGCCGTAAGGTTGTCTTAGAAGATGAACATGCTCCTCCCTCAATTCTTTCAACTCTTTCATTTTACCATCATTCCTTTAAAATATTTTCAACGAAGCTATAAAGACATTGTTTGTTCATAAGTTGTCTAACTCCCATCTTAAATCCCGTAGGGGTTCGGATAGATGACTGGGATCTCCATCTTCCCCGGGTAAGAACGCCTTGTAACAAGCAGTGTCGCGACCAGGAAGAAGATTGCCTCAACCCCGGTGAACAATACGGCCCAGTTTTCTAAGTCTGGAAGCTCAGCAACGTTTATCCCGTAGCCCATGGCTATGCTGATGCTCACTATTACCGATACGGTTAACACAGCAGTCAGCGACACTATTCCCAGGATTGGCGAATAGCTCCGGTGTTCCAAGGGTTCTTCTGCACGTTTTCTCCGTATTAAACGTGAAAGAACTATCGACACTATGCCCGTTAACAGCGAGTAGGGTATTGATTCTGCAACCGGGTTGACCGCGAAGAACACTGCGTTCACCGTTATTGGTCTCGAAGCTTTCAACGAGATTATTCTCTGACTTCCCTGAGCGTCTCCAGACCATTCTCTGAAAACAGCCCACTCTCCACGGCCTATCTTGTTCGGGCTGGAAACGGTGAGGGTTAAGCCAGTGTCTTTCTTCACCCATTCTTTAAAGGGAGATAAGGGCGTGATGTCAAGCACGTAGGCTGGGCTCTTCTCCACCGTAAGTTTCACAGTGAAGTTGCGATTCGCCCCTACCACGTTTACAGTCAAGAGTATCTCGGTTCCATATGTCATGGATATGTGCAGAGGCTTATCCACAGTAAAGTCTAGGTTCGAACCGGAAGAGACCGGTTCCCCATTTATCATCCAGCCTTCGAAACAATACCTTGTATCCTCAGTCGCGTACACGGTTCCGGGCGCCGGCCCGATTTTAACCCTGCTTCCTGCTGAGTAATACTGCGCGTAAACGTTGAAGCCCGGTGCCAATGTTTGAGGCACTCCTGGCACAGATAGTAAAACACCGTTTGGAGCAGTCGTATTGTAAACCACTAAGTATTGAGTGTCCCAGTTGGCTATTACAGTATACGGCCTAACCATAATCAGGGTTCCAACAGGCTCCCTGAGACTTATGTCTCCAAACCAGTTTAAGAAGACTCTCATCGTGCCGTTACCATGGTTAACAGGCGTGTTTACTCCGAACCGTGCTTCAGAGTTTACAGGATACCAGCGGCTTCCATACGGGTCTCCATACTCGCTGACAACCTTTAAACAGTACATTGAAGGCTCCCATTCTGCTTTCTCCTCAACAGGCCCAGTCATTATGACTCGCGCAGGATTATCCGGCCCAGTGTAGTGTTTTCCAGCCCCGCTTCCAACCCAGCCTTTAAACGTGTACTCCACTCCCTCTGTCTCGTCTCTCACTATGGTTGGTGTTACGGAGAAAACTGCTTCAACACCCTCATCATACCATCCTGAGCCCGTGGTCAGCCCGTGGTCAGAGTAGACCGTTAGCCTATGCTGCACGTTGTAGTAGGCGACATAGACTGCTCCAGTTTTCTCAGCAACGATTATTCTACTAGCCTGTGTCGAGCCGTCTGACCATTCTCTGAAAACATACCTTGTGCCTCCCGCCTCTTCAATACTGGGAACCATAACCGTGTGAGAAGATCCTGGAACCCAGTTGAGCACTACCGGAAGACTCGTGTAAACAACACCGTCAACTGTGATCACTCCTTGCCTCGGGCTCTTGTCGAGAGTCACCGTGTATGCTGAAGTTGCCCAGTTCGCCACAGCGGTTTTCGGACCGTTCATCATTATCGGGTTACTCGTAAGGCTTGTTCCGGAAGCGTCTCCACTCCAGCCTGTAAACACGTATTGCACACCGTTCTCGACAACAATTCTGGTCTCAAGCGTTGCATACGCGATTGAGCCCTCCTCATACCATCCTGAGCCTCCTGGAGTATCGTGCGGTGAAATCACCGTCAGATAATACTGGGTTGAGAAGCATGCTGTCACTGTCTCAGACATGCTGGGGACAGTGTAGACATGCATCTGAGCCCCGCTGTCACTCCAGCTTTTCCATACATACCTAATGCCTGTTGCCCCAGGCACGATTGAAACCGCCTCCAGCACGTGGGTCGTCCCAGTTACCCATGTGAAAGTTACCGGAGTATTGTAGGGCACGCCGTCAACCTTGATGAAGCCTACTCCAGTAACAGGGCTGGAAGTGATTGTTATTGAGACAGCGTTTATGACGAATATTGCTGAAAGACTGCCTGGCCTGCTCACCATCATAATTGCCGTTTGACTCCCATAGTTGTCTACAGCGACTCCGCCGGTTACTGTCCAGCGTGAGAACCAGTAGCCAGAGGGAGGGTTCGCAGTAATCGGGATTGATTCCCCATCATCGTAAAACTCGCTTTCACCATTATTCTTAACTACTCCCCGAACCGTTACAGTCCCCTGAACAGGATTAGTGTAGAAAGTAACCTTGTACTGGGCGATCCAGTTGAAAGTAATCGTGTGAGCACTCTGAACGTCACTGAAAAAGTGGCTTGTGCTCCCGTCTTCAACAGGCGGGTTGCTATCTATAGTGTAGCCTTTACACCTATACCTTACTCCTTCAGACTCGTCGGTTGGAGAGGTTACGCTCACCATAAGGCTTCCACCCTGATCCACCCATTGGGAGGGTGTTGGAGAACCATGGTTGCTGTTAACCTGGATCCAGAACTGTTTCTTCCAGTAGAACACTATGGTGTGCGGCGTCTGCACGTTTACAAACGTGTAGCTCGAACCCTCTTGAACAGGATTCTCATCTACCTTGAAGCCTGTGCAGACCCATTGGTGCTGGTTGACCATGGTTTCAGCCGGGCTTGTCACCGAGGCGATGAAACTGGTTCCCTCGTCAACCCATGTTGAGGAAGTTGGGCTGCCGTAGTCACTGATTACAGTAATATAGTATTGAGCTTTATAGTATGCTGTTTCATATACTGGTCCTGAAATGGGACCGAAGTCGTTGGAGAAGCTTGCCGAAGTGCCTGATACATGGTGGAGGCTAAACCTTTTCCCCGACATTGCTGTAGACAAGGTTTCCTCGAAAGCATAGCTTACTGTTGTTCCAGCATTAACCCACTCCTCGTAGAAAGCGTCTTCCACATTCCTGCTGAAAACCGTGCCGCCTACCGTGATGGTGACCACTTTCCCGCCGCTGGCTTCAGCATCAAGCCCAGACCATGATATTTCAACCCTATACTGGGCAGTGTAGCTTATCGTTTGCGTCAGCTGCGATGGCACGCTTAGTGTTCCAAATGAGGGTGACGCTAAGTATCTTGTTCCAGAATCTAATTGAATAAGCGTTAGCGTGCTCCAAGCGTAGTCTCCGGTTTGAACATTGCTGAAAACAATAGTGTTCGACGTAGAGGATTTCGTCACCCCGTTGAAAGTAACGCTCCACTCAACCCCTGTTGGCAAGCCTATTTGAGTGAAAGAGACAGTGTAGAAAATGGTGAAGCATGCTGTGACGGTTCCTTGACCATTTACTGTCACACTGGTCTGCTGCGACGAAGTGTCGGCGATATTTATGGATGAGGTGTTCACAGTCCACTCTGAAAACGAGAACCCAGGATTAGCCTCAGCAGATATGCTGAACCGTATCCCTGCGTCATACCAGCCGGCTCCAGAGGGCACGGTTGTTCCTGAACCGGGTGGATCTACAGTGAACACGACCCGCCATTGAGTGACATAGTTTCCAGTAACCGTTACGGGACCAGTAACAGTAAACGGTGTTTCAGGCCCAGTCACATTGTTTAGCCTAAACCTCTTACCGGGGTCGCTGGTTAAAACAATGCTTTCAAAGCCATAGTTGATTGAAGCACCGCTGTCCACCCATGTTGTGAAAGGCAGGCTGCTCTGCATATGTTCTGAGCCGTTGACAGTGACAACGGTTCCAACAGCTGTTTCATCTAAACCGTTCTGGTTGAACACAACTCGGTACTGAGTCTTCCAGATGGCAATCGCCGTCTTCGGCGCATTCATCGTAATCGGGTTTGAAGTTGAAGCAGTCCCTGAAGCATCTCCACTCCAGTGTGAAAAGACATACCTTACGCCATCCGGCCCGTCAACCGTTAGCGGGGCTACTGTAGCGTAAGCGGCTGAACCCTCATCATACCAGTCTTCGCCGCCAGCAGTGCCGTATGGCGTGTTCACAGCCAGATAGTATTGATGCTTCCATGAGGCTGACTCTTTAATCGGGCTGTTAACGGTTATTTGAGCCGGGTTCTGCATACCGGTGTATGACCCGCTTCCTGTCCCTGTCCATCCCATCCAAACATAGCGTTCACCCTGGACAACCGGAGGCGGGGCAGCGGTTATCTCCACGGTTGAACCAGCGTCAAACCACCCGTCGCCGGGGCTTACTGTACCGTGGCTCGTGATCATCGTCAAGTAATACTGTGTCCTATAGCTGCCCATGACGGTAAGCGGGCCTGTAACAATCAAGGGTGTGGAAGCGTTGACGCTAGTCAACACGTATCGTTTCTGGTTGACTGCAACAACCAGGAGTCCCGTGAAGTTGAAGTCGATGCTTGCTCCAACATCATACCAGGCGGCGTGACCCTCCCTACCGTGGCCGATACCGTCAATAGTCATCACTACCCCGGTGAAGTCGACGTCAACACCTGTCTGGATGAAAGCGACGCGGTACTGGGTTTTCCAGCTCCAGGTTATGCTTGAGGGCGCATTAATAGTGAAAGACACTTCAGTATTGGTTCCAGAGGACGGGGCACTTCCTGTGCCTACCCATCCTGTGCAAACACTCCGGGTGTCTGCAGAGTCAGGAGGCCAGGGTGAGGTGACTGATGCTGTTATACTTGTTCCAGCGTCAAACCATCCGCTGCCCGGGCTTGGTGCCCCGTATGGAGATTCCACCGTCAGATAGTATTGAAGAACATAGTGGGCTGTTGCAGTATGAGTCGTGTTCATGCTCACCGTAATAGGGTTGACCCCCATGCCTTGAGAAACCCCGTCTATGCTCCAGTGGCTGAACCTGTATTGGATTCCTTGTGAAACCGGTATTGTTCCCGGCGCTGTTAAAATGATTAACGAGTTTGCATCATACCATCCGCCACCAGGAATAATTGTTAAGCCGTCAGGCTCGGTTTCAACAGTCAGAAGGTATTGAGGCGTGTAGCTGCCAATCACTAGCGTGGATAAAGAGACTTGGAAAGGCGAGGCTGGTCCAGTGACATAGTTAAGCTTGAACCTTTTCCCTGTTTGAGAGCTATTCACTGTTTCAGCATAACTATAGCTGATCCAATCGTTCTCGTCATACCAGTTGCTGAAAGGCAGTTTGTCATAGCTTTTAGATGAACCATTAACCGTTACAATAACCCCGGTTGCAGAACTGTCGAGACCCGTTTGGTTGAAGCACACAAGATACTGCTTCTTGAAGAATGCCGTGTAGGTGGCGTCGCCTACTGCTGTCACCATGTGGCTTATTTCACCGCCGTCGCTCCAAGAAACCCACGTGTAAATCGTGTCTCCTTCAGACTGCGGGGAGAAGGTGCCGATAGTGTGCTTAGAGCCGTTTAGCCAAGCAAAGGTTTGCGGAGACGTGTAGACTTCCCCGTCCACAGCCATTTTTAATCCTTCCGGCTTAGTGGTAATGGTCACCATAAAAGTTGTGAAAATGATCGTCGTAGAAGCATTTGCCTGATTATCGTTTCCGGGAGGTTTCACATGGTAGAGTCTAGCCCTGATTGTCCATTCCCCGCCAGTATTCAGCGTTCTAGAATCAGCAAAATCATACTCGTATCTTTGTTCACCCAGGTCTTTCAACGGGGGGATCTCTGCATAATCGTTTTGAAAGACAACACTACCGTTATGCTCCCAGACCACTTGAACATGGTATTGACTCGTCTGGCCAGCAGGGACGCTGAAGCTAGCAACCCCTTTGACGGTAAAAAGATTACCGTCCTGAGTAACAGTATTAATCGTAATACTGGGGGGTTGTCTGCTGGGGGGTACTGCACTAGTATGCAGGGATGTTGGCAACATTGAGAGCACGACTAGGAGCATCATGCTTACGAGCAGTACTCCTGCCCATGTTTTTCCAAAACGCCTAACGAATATGCGGCATGTGTTTAATATCATCATTGTCTGTTCTAAATGTTACAAACAGTTCAACATTTAAACTTTTCACGAAAAATAACAGTTCCTAAACTCATTTTTTAAAAAAAATGCATAATAGAAGCTTTTAATGAAAAATTTTTAACCCATTTTTCGTCTTTTAAAACAACACCTCCTAGAGAGGGCAGCGCGCGAATATCAAAATAAAAACTCGAGCTACAGTGGCGCGCGCGTCCATGCATATCATCACTCAGGGAGAAATTCAATAATATTTAATAATATTTAATAGAAGGCTTCACGAGCCTTAATCATGCGAGTCCTGGCTGTTAACGGTTCTCCGCATAAGGAGGGGATTTGCAAAAAAATTTTAAACAGAATAATCAAAGGGGTTGAGGACAAGGGTGGTAGCGTAGAGCTTGTCGACCTGTCCAGTAAAACGCTACAACCCTGCTTGGCATGTGCAAAAGCTGAATGCTGGGAAAGCATGAAATGCATAGTTGTGGATGACGGGCTTGAGTTGAGACGGCTTTTCAACGAGTGCGACGCGCTTGTTTTCGCGGCACCCGTTTACTTTCTCTCTGTTAACGGTCTTGCGAAAAACTTCATAGATAGGATGAGAAACTATCGTGAAGATGCTAGACCTTCTGTCGCAGTGGCTGTTGCAGGCGGTACAGGCAAGGGATGCGTAACAGCGCTTCAAGAGATCTGTAGGTGGATGATGCTGGTAGGCTTCAACCCTGTTGTGGCCGAGCCCGTTACAAGGTATAATCTTGACATAGTCATGGAGTGGGCTAGACACTGGGGTGAGATGCTTGTTGAGAAAACACTCAGCGTGGGACGGAGCGATCTTTACACTAGGCTTTTAGAATACGGCAGGCTGCCGTACATGGGTTACACGCTTACGGATGAAATCCTCTACCTCGCAAGGTCTGCGCTTGAAGCATTGCTCAGAAAAGGAGCGGCCGACCAGACGGTTAAACTCGCACGCTTAGTGGAGGAGGCTGAAGCAAAGCTTAGGCTGGGTTGCTCGGAGGAAGGTTTAAGGCTTGCCGTCGAGGCCCATGAGAAGAGCATGAGGCTCTTCAACAAGCTTTATTAGCCAGCAGGGAAACTTTGCCAGCTATTTAACAATGTTTTTTGCGGAGGCGGGTTTAAATCCAGCCTGCATCAGGAATTAAGTAGCTTGAGGAAGGAAGTTCTAAGATGGGAGTTTCAAGGAGTGTTAACCCCCAGAGACAAGGATGAAGATGACTACAAGTACTTAACGTTCAACCTTCCCCAGGCCTGCGACGCCATAGAGGTCTCGTACGAATACCAGGGAGGACCGAAGTGTGTCCTAGACATAGGCATAATAGACCCGAAAGGATTGTTCAGGGGTTGGAGTGGCTCGAACAAGCCTAAGTTCACAATATCCGTTGAGGCAGCTACCCCAGGGTATGTTGCCGGCGAGATCCCTCCTGGAGCATGGTCAATAATCCTAGGTCTGGCTAAAATACCGCCCGACGGATGCAAGTACAGGGTTTTAGCGAGTGCTTTTAGGCTTGGAGAAGCTGTTTCCACGGGTCACGGTTTTGAAGAGTACTCTCTAAAGTGGCCCAAGCGGAAGCAAGCCTTAGCCTCAGGATGGATAAAGGGGGATTTACATGTTCACAGCCATCATAGCGATGGGAAGCAGAGTATCCGTGAACTGGTTGACATGGCTCTTGAACAGAACCTGAACTACATAGCTATAACTGACCACAATACGCGAAGCCAGTTTTACGAGGTTCTGGGAATCAAGGACCCGCCTGTCCTTTTAATACCTGGAGTGGAAGTAACCACGTACCGCGGGCACTTAAACATATGGGGAGGAGATTGGTTTGACTTCAGAAGGAGGAGGCGGGAAGACTTTGTTTCTCTGATCAACGAGGCTCACAGCAGAGGCCTCTTAGTATCGGTTGACCACCCTAGGGACCTCGGAGAGCTCTGCATAGGTTGCGACTTCCAGTTTAAAGAGGTAAGGGGTTTCGACGCTGTGGAAGTTTGGAACGGCCCATGGTTTTTGAAGAACTGGGAATCTCTTGCATGGTGGCATAGCTTGCTGAGCGAGGGTCTTAAGGTGACAGCCGTAGGCGGTAGCGACTATCATGGTGCGGAGAATTCTTTCATCAGGCTTAGCGAACCGACTACGTGGATACGGGTAAACTCCCTCTCTATAAGGAGTGTATTAAGCTCCGTTAAACAGGGCAGGGTATTCATATCTCATTCTCTAAACGGGCCGCTTCTAGAGTTGAAGGCTTACTCTGGTCCACGAGTCTTTGAAACCGGTGACGTGGTTAACGTGAATGGTGAAGAGGAGGTGGAAATCACGGCTGAAGCCCAGGACGGGGAAGGAGCCGTGCTGAGACTGATAACTTCTCAAGGAGTGGAGGAAACAATCCGTATTGATGGAAAAGCCTTCAAGCATGTGAAGAAGCTCAGGGTTAAGCAGAACTGCATGTTTATAAGGGCTGAGCTGGGCTGGTACTCAGACCCGTATTCCGTCAAACTTGGGGAGGACGACACCGTCTTCGCTTTGACGAACCCTGTCTACTTTAAACATGCTGAAAACTGATTTAAAGAAGCCTCCTCAAAGCTCTGGTCCAGCGTGCCATAAGCTCCCCCCTGGGTTCAACCGGGGTGAAAGCCTTCTCGACAGCAGGCTCTTCCCATGCTTCCACAGGATCCTTTCCGAGCAATATGTTCTTACACAGCATGTAGGTCCCGTAGGCGGAGCCATTCAGGTGTACTGGTCTCAAGACAGGCTTTGAAGAATAGTTTGCAACAGTCCGGAGGAAGTCGTCGCTCTTAGAGAGCCCGCCGTCGGCTACTACGCGCTGTATCCTTATTCCAGTTGTTTTCTCAAGATACTCGAGTATCTCCACGCAGCGCATAGCCACGCCCTCAACAGCCCCTCGGATCAGGTCTTCCCTCCTGGTTCCCCTCGTGATCCCAAGGATCATGCCTGTTGCATCAGGCTTCACATAGGGTGTTCCGAGCCCGGAGAGGGCGGGGATGAACACTATTCCGCCCTCCCCCGTTTTCTCGAAGGCTTCACGTATCTCAGAATAGTCTTTCATAAGCCCTACTTCAATAAGCCAGTCTAGCGTTGAGCCTGAGGTTAGAACATTCCCCTCCAGCAGGTAAAGGTTTCTACGCTTGGTGGCGAGTGCAATCAACGGGTAGAGTCCTCTCGCTCCAGCCATACACTTCTCCCCAACATTCATATCTATGAATGTTCCGGTGCCGCTCGTCATCTTCACAACACCCTTGGAAACACCCGCCATGTAAAGTGAGGCCTGCTGGTCAGCTATCATTGTGAGAAGAGGAACATCGTAATCCTTAACCCTGCCTATTGCAGCATCGTTAGGAACTACTGTTGGAAGAATGCTTCTCGGAACCCCTACGATGCTTAAAATGTTGCTGCTCCATTTCATGCTGAAAGAGTCGAACAGGCCTGTGGCACTCGCGTTAGTATAGTCGGTTACATGTCTGCCAGTAAGGTTCCAAGCGATCCATGAATCTATCGTTCCGAAAACCGCCTCACCGTTTTCAACGGCGCGCCTCGCATCTGGAACATTGTCGGTGAGCCATCTTAGGTGCATGGAGGAATGTGTCGTTCCGAACGACACGTATGCAAGTGTAACAAAGTAGGCTCCCCTGCTTGTCTCCTTTAAAGGTGGAAAAGCCTTAGAGAGAAGGTTGAAAGCCTTGCCCAGTGTCCTCCCCATGCTTACTAGAAACCTTGAGGAAAACTCTTCTACAATATCCTTGGTCCTAGTGTCCTGCCACGTGATCGCGTTGTAAAGAGGCTCCCCAGACTTCTTGCTCCATAAGACGGTGCTGCTCCGCTGGTTTGTCAAGCCTATTCCAAGCGGTTTCCCAAGCTTTTCGAAAAACGTGTCGACGAGTCTGCTAATCCTGATGATGAAGTCCATCGGGTCTTCTTCAACCCATCCAGGCCTAGGATAGCTTGGCCGAAGCCTCTCCGCTAGTTCAAGCAGGTTTTCACCGTTAATCGAAAAAGCATGCGCCTTCACGTTGGTGGTTCCGACATCCAGTATGAGAAAATAGCTCATGCTAAGCCCTCTCCATATCCCTCTCAGCTATGATGTCTACTCCAGTGTCAGCAACGTTTTTAAGAATTACCTGACCCGCCTTAACCGGGGCCTCTACTGCAATGTTCTTAAGCGCAGCAACAACATCCCTCACCCTATTCTTCAACACCGGCTCAGAAGTCCTTACTGGAAGGCGTGGAAGCCTCGCGCCAATTATCCTAACAGTTGTCGAGACGGTTCGCCTAGGGTTCAAAGCCTCCTCGGCCCCGTGCTTCTCGCCAACTGGACACTCGTTACCCTCCACAGCCACTCTGCTCCCTGTTGCAGTAACCCTTAGAAGGCAGCCCCTGGGGCACCGGGTGCAGAGAAGCTCAATCCTCTGCAATATCTATCGAAACCTCCTGCAGGTTGCTTAGCATGCTTCTGGGAACCTCTATTCTCTCAAGCGTAGAAGGCCTAACATACCTCTTGAAGAATCCTCCGAGGACCCTTCCCTCCCTGTTCCTCACCACTATGCGTACATTAGCCTTCTCAACAGCCGGTCTCAGGAACACCGGCACGTCCGCATCATCAACCCATTCAACCCTCTGGGGTGTAAGCATCCTAACGTTTTCCCCTGGGGAAAGCCTTATCGGAGCCGTCTTCAACCCGCTGTTCAAATACTTTTCCACACCCCTGGCAGCTATGCATGCGGTTTCAAAAGCGTCGTCAACATAGTCGAAAACCTGGACGAGGTTCCCCACGGCGAAAACCCCTTGCACACTGGTTTCGAAAAACTCGTTCACCTCAGGGCCTCTGGTTGCAGGATCCATTCTAACCCCGAGCTTAAGCTCCCCGGTGTAGGGCACTAAGCCTAGGGCGAGGACAACAGTGTCGCAAGCATGGAATTCCTCAGTCCCCTCAACAGGGTTCCACTTTTCATCAACCCTGGTTAAGACGACTCCTTCCACCCTCTTTTTCCCGATTACCTTTTTCACAACCGTCCTGGACCTGAACGGGATTCCGAAGTCTAGAATGCATTGTTGAACATTCCTCGGAAGCCCTGCGAAGCCAGCCTCTGGGAAAACCATCAGGATGCTCTCCACACCCTCCAGGTGGAGGTGTCTAGCTACAATCATGCCGACGTCGCCGCCGCCCATTATCACGATCCTCCTCCCCGGGAGAACCCCGTACAGGTTTACGAGCCTCTGAACCATTCCAGCCGTGTAGACCCCTGCCGGCCTTGCTCCGCTAAGCCTTATTTCAAAACCGTTCCTCTCTCTGCAGCCTATCGCGTAGACTATCACCCTAGTCTGAAGCCTCTGAACCCCCGCCGGGCTGACTGCAACAACCTCTTTAAACTCCTTCCCGATCCTAACCTCCTTCACGTAGGTATTCAGAAACGTCTTGAGCCCGAGCAACCGGGCCTTTTTCACAAGCCTTTCTGAAAACTCTGGCCCCGAAAGGGCTTCTCCGAAAACCCTTGTTCCGAAGCCATCGTGAATGCACTGCGTCAACATCCCGCCGAGCTCCCCCATCACTTCGACGACCGCTACGTCGTAACCCTTCTCCGCAAGCCATACGGCTGCAGCCAGACCTGAAGGCCCCCCTCCTATCACCGTGGCGTCCCTCACGGCTGCTCACCCCTGACGTAGCCGTTGAACAGCCTACCCTCCTCCTTAAGAAGCATGTCCAAAGGCACGCCTGTCTCCCTAGACAGGATGAGAGCTGTTTCAAGCGTGCAGAAGCTCCCTTGACACTCCCCCATCCCTGCCCTAGTACGCCTCTTCACAGCGTCGAGGGTCTTAGCGCCTCTTCGAACAGCCTCCACGATCTCAGCTTCTGAGACGAATTCGCAGGTGCACACGATCCTGCCCCACGCTGGGTCCATCCTTATCTTCTCCTCAAGCTCCTCAAGGCTCATGTCGGCTGCCCTCGGCATTGGCCTCCTTCTGGGGTTGAAGCCCGTCTTCGGCTTGAGCCTCAGCCCCATTCCCCTCAGCTTCTCGACAGCGTATTCCGCTATGGCTGGTGAGGCGGCGAGCCCGGGCGACTGTATTCCGGCTACGTGTAGGAGGTTCCTAACCCATTTGGCAGGCCTTATGACGAAGTCCTCTGTGAATGTCGCCGCCCTTACGCCTGCGAAATACCTTATCACCTTGTCCCTCGGAAACCCGGGAACTAAGCCTGAGTACTTGTTCAAGACATGCTCTATCTCCTCCCTTGTAACGGACGTGTCCTCCTTATCCGGGACCTCGACCGCCGTCGGCCCCCAGAGCACGTTCCCGTGGACAGTAGGGTTTATACCCCCACCCTTGGTGTATGGATCCTGAGGGAGAATGATCTCAGCCAGACAGTGGCGGGTGAAAACCCCGGTGTCCCTGTGAAAAACCAGGAGTACTCCTTTCCTCGGGTGGATAGTGTACTCCTCTGAGCCGGCTAGTGCAGCAACCTCGTCAGCGTAAAGCCCTGCGGAGTTTACGACGTATCTGCATAGGAAAACCCCCTTATTGGTTACGACTCCCCTGATGACACTACCATCCTTGATGAAGCCGACGGCCTCAGTCTCTAGATGAATCTCAACACCGTTAGCCTCAGCGTTTTCCGCGAGGGCAACAGCCACCTCATACGGGTCGACTACAGCCGTGGAAGGAATGTAGACTGCAGCCACAGCATCCCTGGTTGCGAACGGCTCGAGCTCGAAAATCCTTCGGCCCCTTATGATTTTAATGCTCCTAACCTCGTTCACTAAGCCTTTAATCTTAACCACCCAGGGAAAAACGTGTTTCAACACCAGGTTGTAAAGCGGACCCAGCAGATACTTCCTGTACGACGCCAGCGTCCTTGGAGTGACCAGCCAGAGGCTGCCCACCCGGTTAAACCTGAAACCCAGTTCCTCAGCAAGCTTACCGTACATAGCGTTCCCCCTTACATTAAGCATTCTTTTCAGAGTACCCCTGGAGGGCTCCACGCCAGCGTGAATCATGCCGTTGTTCGCCTTAGTGGTTCCGGCAGCAATATCCGTAGACTTCTCCAGGAGAGCTGTTTTAAGCTCGTATTTCGAGAGCTCTCTAGCTAGGGCTGCTCCGACGACTCCCCCGCCTATTATGACCACATCGTACTCTCCGACCACAGCGTTCCTCTTTTCTTCGAAAACCCTTCTTCTCCACTCCTCCCTAGCCTCCTTCCCTGAGGCGCCTCTCCACCTTATCTTATTCACAACCCCCTCAACCCCTCTTATCCTGCCTATGGAAAGCCCTATTTCAACCCACTCCATGTGGCTGTCAACCTCTCCCTGGAGGAAAACAATGTTATCCCTTACTCTGAAGGAAATATTGTAAGGATACTTTTTTAAAACGCTTGCTACTTTATCGTCTAGCGTGAACATTGTTAACCACTGGTGAAAGAGTGGAGAAGCTCCATTACGTCGAGAACCTTGAAACCGTTTGACTCGAAAGCTAGCTTGCATGTTGGGCACGCTGTGACAATGGTTTCAGCCTCCTCCGTAAGCTCAACCCCCCTCTCTAAGGCTATTCTGCGGGCCAGCTGAGGGTTGAGACGGGGGACAGCACTCCCACCGTACCCGCAGCAGAATGTTTCGCCTCCGCTTCTCCTTGGCTCCCTGACGGTGAGCCCCTCGACGCTGGAGAGCGTGTTGTAAAGGGCCTTGGGCTTCCCTAGTGCAAAGGCTAGCTTACAAGGGTTGTGGATAACAACCCTGCCTTCTCCTTTAAAACCCTTCAGCCTGCCCTCTAGGAACTCTGCAACATGATTGACTTCAGCATTAATCTTAACCCCGTGCTTAGGGTAGAGGACTCGGTAAGCGTATACGCAGGATGGGCATGAGGCTACGATTATTCCAGCGCCGCTAGAGTTTATCTTCTCAGCCTGCTTCTCCGCAACCCTCTTGAAGAGCCTAGTGTTCCCAAGGTTGTAGGCAGGTATGCCGCAGCACGCCTCGTCAATCGTGAAAGGCCTGTAGCCAAGCTCCTCTAAAACATGCTCAGCCTTCTCAGCTACGCCCGGCTGCTTCTCCCTCAGCGTGCAGCCTCTTAAGTAGAGCAGGTCGCCGTGCAAGCCTGAATCCTCACGCTTAGGCTCTCCATATACATACCCGTGTTTCTCAAGGTTTTCAAAAACCTCTCTAAACTCTTTGAAGATGCTTCCGCCGCCGGCAGCCTTCTCCTTAACTGGCCTAACAAGGTCTGCGACTGAAAAACCGAAAGGACACCAGACGCTGCACGCGTTGCACGAGAGGCAGGTGTAAAGCGGAGAAACGTTCTCCAGCGTCGGCTGCAGCCTCCCCTGCCTCAGGAGGAGAGCCGCCCTAGTCTTTCCAGCCGGCGAGGTCGTCTCCCTCCCGTCAACTATGCCCACTGGACAGGCGTGGCGACACATGTTTGGACATAGGGCACACTTCGCAAGGTCGTCAGCCCCCCGTAGCCTCCCGCTGATAAACCTGATGACGAGGGGGGTGGCTCCAGCCAATCCGGATGCGCGCAGCTCATCCTTAAGCCAGTCCCATTTCCCAGGCATTTTACAACCCCATGTTCCCCGGGTTCATCACACCCTTATCGTCTAGAGCAGTCTTAACCTTTTTGAGAAGGTTGAAGGCAGGTCCAAGCTCATTCTTAAGCCAGCTTCTCCTCTGCCTGCCGACGCCGTGGTGGTGGCTTATCGACCCGCCGTTTTCAAAAGTAGTCTTCATCGCGGCTTCCCACACGTCGTTGTAATACTTCTCCGGGTTGCCCCTAGGCACTCCGGCGAAAGTAAAGTAGAAGCAGACGCCCTGAGGATAGAAGTGTGAAGCATGCGCGGATGCGAAGAGCGTCCCCTTAACAGCCCGCACCGCTTCAACAAGGCTCCGGTAGAGGCTCATAGCCCTGCTCCAGCCTACTGAAACCTCTATAGTGTCGAAAACAACCCCTAGCGGAGCAAACTCGGAAGCCTCTTTAACCATGAACCTTGTTTCAAGCCAGTGTTTCACAGGCTCCTCTCCAAGCATCCTTCCTCTGAACTCCTCCTCCACAATCCTGCGCTCAGCCCCAGCAATTCCAGAGTCCCCCTCCACCACGATCACGGTCATTATCCTGCCGTATGCTTCTTCAAACATGTAGAAGTGTCTTTTAGTCTCAACCTCGTCGTAAACCCTCACTACAGCTGGCTTAGCACCCCTCTTGAGTATTCTCCTGACGGATTCAAGAGCCTCTTCAAAGGTTTCTGAAACATAGGAGAGGAGAACCCTTTCCTCCGGGAGTATACATGTTTTAAGCCAGGCCCTGGTAACTATACCTAGAACACCCTCACTTCCTATGAAGAGTCTTCTCAAATCCGGACCGGTTGATGTTCTAGGATGTGGCGGCAGTGTTACTGCACTCCCCCAAGGCAGGACTGCCTCAAGCCCCAGAACCATATCCTCTATGCCGCCGTACTTGGTGGAGAACTGTCCAGTCGCTTTAGTAGCAATCCACCCTCCCAGGGTTGAAACATAGATGGATTGAGGAATATGGCCGAGCGTGTAACCCTTGCTGTTCAAATACTTCTCCAAGTAGTAACCGTTAACCCCAGCCTCGGCCTCGACAACCATGTCTTCCTCGTTGAGCCGGATTGAGCGCATCCTCTTCAAGTCTACAACTATTCCTCCCTTCTCGGGAACAGTCCCGCCCAGAACCCCTGAGCCCCCGCCGAAGGCGTAGACCGGAATACTGTTCCCGTAAGCAGTCTTAACGATTTCTTGGACTTCAAACGTGTTCTCCGGCCAAGCGACAGCGCTGGGCACCCAGGGGAAGCTCCCTTTAAGCACCCATTGCAGAGATATTGGCCAGTAATCGTGACTGTAGGAGAGAAGGTCAGCATCTCCCGTTGAAAACCTCTCGCCAAGCAGATTCCTGAGCTTCTCCAAAACCTCGCTTGGGAGAGCGTAGCCAGGTTTAAAAGCAGACCCTGTGCTCGTCAAAGGGGATCAGGAGGAGAATCCTCCGGGTAAGCCTGCTTTCGAGCAAAATGGTTGCAGAGTATTCTTGTCTTCCTGTTTTCCCTCACTCCACGCATGTGTTTCTAAAATCCAGAATCCTTATAAACATATGGTTTTAAGAACGCGGAACGCGAGTCCAGCTCGCCTGAAGCTAACACTGGTTTCAAGAATCTGGGGGAGAGAAGTTTTTAACCACATGCCCACTCTCAAATCTTCAGAATGATAGTGGGCGGAGTGCTCTGCGGAGGCCTTGGAAAGAGGCTTAGGCCTCTGACGGACAGTGTTCCGAAGCCGCTGCTGGAGATAGGTAGAAACTTCACGATTCTGGACAGGCTTATAATGCAGATGAAGCACGCTAAAATCTTCGAAGTCTACCTGTTGGCGGGATACCAGCATGAAAAGCTGGTTAAAAGATATGGTGAGAACTGGCAGGATATTCATATCCATTATATTATTGAGGATAAGCCTAGAGGTACGCTCTACGCCATAAACAGTCTTTTGAAAAATGTTGATTCAGACCTGTATCTTGTGATGAACGGCGACATCGTCACGGACATAAATATTTCCAGGATGATTTCTGAATGGAAGCCTGGTACAGTAAGCATAGCCTTAACGCTTCTCAGGTCGCCATACGGCATTGTCCAGGTCTCTGGGGAGACGATAACCGGTTTCGAGGAGAAGCCCATGCTGCCACACTATATTAACGCAGGCATCTACCTGATTGACGCGGGGCTTAAACACAGGTTTCTGGAGCATAATGAGGGTGATGTGGAGAAACTGGTTTTTCCAAAGCTGGCTGAGGAAGGATTGTTAAGGAGATATTTTGAGGCTGATGCGTACTGGAAGTCTGTAGACACGCTTAAGGATCTTGAAGAAGTAAGGATGAGGCTTTCGAATCAAGGCTAGGCATCACACTCTTAAAACCTTAAATAGTTTTATCGGAAACTTTTAAACAGCCAAATCCCCGGGTAGTTTAGCTGAACCGAGCCTGGTCAGTGCTCCGTTTCTCAACCGGAGATGGAATTTCCAGGTTCAACAGTATTGAAAAGTCAGGGGGCATCTCCCACTCATTCAAGCCATCGTTTTTCAAGCGCGGGGTCACTGCCTCCCTCATTTTCTCGACAACCTCGTCTAAAGTCCTACCGTAAGTAAATAGTGGGAGATCAACGCATTCAGCAATATAGTATCTTTCCCCCCTGTAGATTTTCACTTGTACCAGTTTCATCAGTATCTCACACGTTGAAACACCATAAGGTGTTTTTTAAACCTTCCTTAAGTTTAACATTGTTCACCACGGTTTTCTTAAAAAATTTTCGCTCAAGCCTAACTAAACGATTTTTTAAAAATGTTCAAAGCTTTTCCAAACTCATTCCCTCAAAGCCTTCTGATTCAGGCCCCCAGCGTTAAACACGCAGCAGCCGTCGACGAATGTAGCAAGAACCCTTATTTTCTTAACCTCTTCCGGCGGAACATTAAAAGGGTCTTCATCAACAATTATCAAGTCAGCCAACATGCCTTCCCTCAAAGAACCCAATTCACCCTCCTCAAGCAAAGCGTAGGCAGAGCCCTCTGTATACAGGTGGAGGGCATCCTCCAGCGTTAAACATTCGTCGACAGTATGCTGGTAGAGAGGAATCTCCTCATGCTTGCCTCTTGTAATTGCAGCATAAACCGTCTCCCAAGGGTTTAGGGGTTCCACGGGAGAATCGGTGCTTAAACCAAGCTTAACGTTTTCAGCCAAGGTCTTGAAAGGATAGACAAACCTTGCTCTTTCACTTCCCACCCTGTTAACAACCCACCAGTCAGTCATCACGAAATGGGGCTGGACAACAACTGTTACGCCTGTCCTCCTCATCCTCTCTATAAGGTCGCTTCTCAAGACTGAAGCATGGTCAATCCGATGCCTCAGACGCCTGGAGCACTCGGCAACTGCTTCAAAAGCATTAAGAGTGTTCTCCACAGCCTTATCGCCTATCGCGTGAACAACAATTTGCATGCCTGTTTCACATGCTTCTTCAACGATTATTCGTAGCGAAGCCTCATCCATGCTTGCACAGCCAGAGGTTTCTGGAGAATCAGAGTACGGTTTTGAAAGCAGCGCGCTCCTAGCCCCGAGGGACCCGTCGGCGAAAAGCTTGAAACCGTTAATCCTTAAGAATGGTGAAAAATGTTTAAAAGCTTGAAACCTCCTTCCCCTCGCCTCCATAGGATTCAAATATACTCTTACTCTAACCGGTAAGCGTCCAAGCTCAGCCTCAAGCTCCCTTAGAGTGTTGAAGCTCTCTTGACTACAGGATACGAAGCCTACCGTGGTCACGCCTTGTGAAGCAGAGTATAGAAGCGCATCCGTCAAGCGTTTTCTCCGCTCTTCGAAACCCGTCTGCTTTTCAACCATGCTTCTGACAATCTCCAAGGCTTCTCCAACCAAGACCCCGGTTGGAGAACCAGCCTCATCCTTCAAAACACCGGTTACTCCTCCCCCTATCAATCCTGTTAACTCGAGAGCCTTAGAGTTAACCACTGCAACATGGCCGCATATCCTGTTGAGAACCACAGGCTTGTCATCCACAGCCTCGTCAACATCCCACCTAGTTGGGTAGCGCTTCTCCTCCAGCATTTCCTGATCCCAGCCCCGCCCCAAGATCCAATGCGCTACACATTTTTCAGCATAGTTTCTAAGCCTAGTCTTAAGCTCCCTTATGCTTCTAACCCCCTTGAGGTCAAGATTGTTTAAAAAGGAACCTAGAGAGTCAAGATGCATGTGTGCATCTATGAAGCCTGGGAGAACAATCTTCCCCCTCAGGTCTAAAGTATCAAGTCCAAGCATCCTAGACCTGCTCAGAACCTCAGTTTCACTCCCCACGTGTGCAACCCTGTTCCCAAGTATAAGGGCAGCTTCAACTCTTAAAGTAGGCTTGAACGAAACATATATGCATCCGTTAACCAGGGCGAAACCCTTCATCGTCACGCTCCATATTAGAGCTTGCTGAAGCATATTAAGCATTAACCAATGCGAAAATACGGTTAAGGATTGTTTTCAAAAAGGGTTTTAAAAAACGTTCTCGAAGCCAAGTATCTAAACCCTATTCTTACCCTGGAGGAGAATGGCGAAAGCCTGCCGTCGAAAGCAACTTTTCCTTTTCTAATAGCTCTTGAAAAACCTTCGAAGCATAAGCTGTCTGCTTCAACAACCGTGTGCGCGTCTCCGACGCTTATGGAAAAATGGGCGTCGCTGCCTCCGACTGTTGGGATGCCAAGGCGACTAGCGATCTTCACTCCCCTGTTCACGAAGAAGCTTAAAGGGTAGGAAGCGTTCAGAACCTCAACAGCATCAGTTTTGCAATCAACCCATCTTCCCAGCTTACCTATGTTTAAAGCAGGATGAGCCAGAATAGTTAACCCACCCTCACCCCTAGCCCATTCAACGAGCCACTCGTAGTTTAAACGATCCTTGCTAGGTGGAAGATGTTCAAGGCCTATGACCAGCACGTGGCCAGCATCCGTGCTCAGTTCAAACCCCGGTAGGACAAGTATTTCCCCACAATATTTCTTAGCTTCAAAATAGCCTTGGAGAGTAGCGTGGTCAGTTATGGCTAAGCCGTCTAAGCCCTTTGCTTTAGCAGTCTCAAGAACCTGCCTGACAGTTCCGTTTCCATCCGAGTAGACAGTGTGAACATGCAGGTCAATCTTCAACCCGTCACCATGGCTCCGAATCTGTTTTTAAGCGTTTCAACGTCTTTAACCATAATCCCCGGGAAATTCTTATATGGACTCTTAATAGTCAATAATGCTGTATGACGTCTAGAGAGGATGAGATAGTGGAGGAGTTGAGGAAGATTAGACAGCTTTTAGAGCCTAAACCGGCTCCTCCCGCGCCGCCAGCGCCGAAAGGATTAATGCAGGAGTTTAAAGCCTTCATCTCGAAATACAAGATTATGGGGATGGCTGTCGCCTTCATACTCGGCCTATATCTCGGAGCATTAGTGCAGGCACTTGTCAACGACCTGATAATGCCGATTATCGAGTTTGCCACGCCTGACGTTGCATGGGAGCAGATTACGGCTGGTCCCTTCAGAATAGGACATTTCGCAGGAACGTTGATAACTTTCCTGACCGTGGCCTTCGTAATCTTCCTGATGATGAAAGTCACCGCTAAATGGGGTATAGAATAGGAGTTTACACGAGTTTTTAAAAAAGCCTGAGACTGGTGTTTTTCAAGACTCCAGGCGGCGTGGAGCCGTAGAGAAATAGTACAGCAGCGTCAACCCTGCTCTCTAAACATGCTTTAGCCACCTGTGAGCGCGCGCTTCAAGCCATGTGAACCCTATCGAATGCGCATCTGGTGGGGGAGGTGGCGGAGGCGGGATAGGTACTCTCCTCCTCCTACTTGTCAAAAAAGCCAGCAGAAAAGCAACAGCGAGAAGAACCGCTATTAGTCCTATAAAGATTAGCATGACTGGGTTCGGCTCTGTTCTCCAGCTTGCTTTGAGGCGAACAGGCTTCGTAACGATGAACGAGTAAACGGCTGAAGACGATACCTTCCTCCCGTTCTCAACCCATCCGTCGAAAACATGGTTTGTGAAAAAATCCTTAGGAATTACGCTGGGCGTTACTGTTACTGTTGCGGTAGAGCCCTCGGCATACCATCCTTCTCCAGAGGCTTCTCCAAGCTCGCTCGACACATCCACATGATGCTCAACCCTGTAGAAGGCTTCGAGAGCAGTATCCTTGTTCAACCTTATAAAGCGGGGATTATCGGCAGCACCGTCGCTCCACATGCTGAAAGCCATTCTGGTTTCCCCAATAGTCTTGTAAAGGGATGCTTCAAGCCTGTGCTCCACACCAGTGGCCTCAAAGCTGACGCTTCTCCCAGTCTTGTTTTCACCGTCTAAAGAAGCCCAGAAACCATCATCCGGAAAGTTCACGGTTAACCTGTAGAATGTTACATACTTAGCGTAGATGCCTCTGTTCCGAAACAGGCTTCTCACGTTATTCCCAACCATGTGGATAACGCCGTCAGCAGGGTAAACCCCTGTCCAGGATGATAGTAAGTCTATTGAAAGCGTCCAGTTGCCGATGAGAGTTCCGTTTAACCCGTACTGCAAGTATAAGGGCAGCATCCCTACGGTGCTAGTCACGTGGCCAACCGCATGTATCTTCCCGTTATCTATGCAGAGGCTTACGAGAGAATCGTCACCAGGTCCTCCGAATGTTCTCCACCATAAAACCGTGCCGGAAAAGTCTATTTTAAGCAGTAGCCCATCCAGGTTTCCCTCGCCGTAAGAATCCGTGTATCCGCAAACGTATACTCCATCCCACACTTTGACGCTTGAGAAGAAGTCGCGTTTCCCACCGTCCCAGCCGACACGGTTAACCTTGCTCCCATTCTCGTCAACCACCAGTAGCAGCCCGTCCACGTTCACGCTTGAACCGTATTGGGTAGTAGTGCCCACGATGAATATTTTCCCATTTCGCATAGCCATCGAATCCGCTTTCTGATACCCGGCTTCAACGAAAGTTTTCTCCCAGAGGAGTGAACCATCAGCATTATATTTATGGAGGACAACGTCAGTAGCCCGCTCGCCAAAGTATTGAGCCTCCCCGGCAACATAGATCACACCATCCTGCGCAACGATGCTTTCGAAATGGCTGAAAAGGGATGACCCTACCCATTCTTTCACCCATGTTTTTTCAAGATCCATGTTAAACGCTGCTAAGAAGCCTGTCGTCTTCGGAAAATCATCATGCTCCAGTAGGCCTGCAACATATATTCTTAAGCCGTCGGAAGCAATGCTCATAACATAGCCTTTTTCCCCGCTAACGTATGAAACCAGCTTGCCGTCTAAACTAATCTTCCAAACCGTCCAAACATGGTTTTCAAAGCTTCCTGAGCAGCCTCCGATGTAGACAGCGTCGCCGAGAACAACCAGGTCGTTGAAAACCACGTAGTCATCCTCTCCACCGATTATCTGCAGGCTCGTCTGAAGAGTCTTCTCAGGATAAACCTTTACCACCATCAGTGTTAAACAGGCTAGCAGCGTTAAACAGGCTGCGGTGCGAGCAGCCGGACCCATGAGGTTTCAGGAGAAACCGGGTTTTTAAAATTTTAAGCTGAAAAGCAGAAGCGCCTTCAAACGCTTCGGAAGCTTCAAGGCTCCTGCATAAGCTTCTTCAACCCTTCATCCAGCCCTATCCTCGGCTTGAACCCCAGAAGGCTCATCGCCTTGGAAACATCCGCGTAACTATGCTTTATGTCACCCGGCCTCTTCTCAGCGTAAACAGGCTCGCCATAAACCCCGTGGAGCCTCATGACCAGGATGGCGAGGTCCCTGATCCTCACGGGTTTACCTGCACCTATGTTGAAAACTTGGTTTAAACATTGTGCTGAAACAGCGAGCTCAACAGCCTGAGAAACATCTTCGACATGAATAAAGTCACGCGTCTGCTCGCCATCCCCGTAGACTACTGGAGGAAGCCCTTTGCGCACTCTTTCCATGAACCTCGTTATTACGCCAGCATATGCAGCATTCTGACCGGGACCGTAAACGTTGAAAAGCCTGAGGACAATATAATTAAGTCCAAGCCTCGAGAAAAACCTGACAACATCCTCACCCATAAGCTTGCTCAAACCGTATGGGGACAATGGGTTGGTTGGATGGTTCTCATCTATGGGTAGCCTGACGGGATCCCCGTAGACAGCCGCCGAGCTCAAGTATATGAGTAGCTTAACCCCTGTTTTTAAAGAAGCCTCTGCAACCAGTGCTGTTCCCAGAGCATTGTTATCCAGGTAGAGCACAGGGTTCTCCATCGACTCCGCAACATCCGTATAGGCCGCGGCGTGAACAACAGCGTCAACACCCTTCAAAGCATTCTTAACAACGTCCGTGTTTTCCACTCCTGCTCTGACTACCGGGATGTTTTCCTCCTTCAGTCTTTCAAAAGCGAACCCGGTTGACCTCTCAAGAGAGTCCAAAACACTGACTTCAAAACCGTTATTCTTTAGACGGATAGCGAGGTTGTGACCTATAAACCCTGCTCCACCAGTAATCAGTATCTTCATCATCAACCTCTTAAAACCCTGGAGTTTAAAAACTCTTTTATCGTGTAAGCTGGCTTCGAGCTCTTACCCCGGATTAACGCTTGGCTAGAAGCGGGGCTTGATACACCAGGCATGGCTCTCCAGAGACTACGGGCCTAAATTTAGCCTAAAGATTATCTGCGTACGCTTCATTTGAACACAGAGTTATAGCATGCTCTACGGATTTGAAGGGATTTTACTATCAGCATAAAAAGTTTATAAGAGACTTATTTACCATATGTACTTATGTCCGAAGTTATCAAAGCCGAGATACCAGAGGCCTTAGCCAAAAAATTCAGGAAAAAGGCTATGGAAACCTACGGTTACAAAAAGGGTGCGGTAAAAGCAGCTCTCGAGGATGCGATGAAACGTTTCATCTCTTCCAGCAACGTTGACTGGAAAGTTTTGAGGGGTTGCATAAGGTCAGAATCCACATCAGTAGAACTTCAGCATAAGGCTTGGAGGAACATGGACTAAATGCTTCTGGTGGACACTAACATTTTTCTCGAACTGTTCCTCGGGCAGGAGAAGGCCGAGGAATGCGAAAAATTCCTGCAGAAAATCTCCGACGGGGAGCTTAGAGCAGTTGTCTCCAGATTCACGATTCACGCTATCGAAGCCATCCTCAACAACTCTGAGCTGATCCTTGCTTTCCTGAGAAACGTTCAAGGCTCGCTGGGGCTTAACGTGTATGAGACAAGCATTGAGGACGAGATGGCTGCTTCCATGCTTATGAATAAAATAAATCTTGATTTCGATGACGCTATCCAATACTATCTGGCTAAAAAACTGGGGGCCGAGGCAATAGTGAGCTACGATAAACATTTCGACAACTTGGACGTGAAAAGAAAAGAGCCTTTAGAATGCCTATAGTGTATGCTAACTTGGAAAAATTTTTAAGCTGCACAGTATCTTCTTCTCGGATGTGGGGGAACGAGGAGCCTGAGAAAAGTTCTACCATCCGCTACACCGAGTTTGAGAAACGGATTATAAGAAGGTCTAGCAATCTTTACAAAGGCTACTGGTTTCCTTATGGAGGGTATATGTTGTCATCCTGGTACGTAGGGGTTAGCATAGTGTTTCCCCTTGTTTCCCTAGGACTATGCTTGGGGCGTCCTACTTTAAGCAGCATACTGCTCCTCAGCAGCCTGCTGTTAACCTCGATCCATTACTTCCTAGGGGTTTTAATCGTGCAGTTCAGGGTTAGGCGGAGGATAATGCTTTTCTCAGCTCTCCTAACGCTCTTGCTCTCTTGGGAGCTATTTTTCTCATTCGTGTTTTTAAGCGCTGGGCCTCCTCCGGACATTGTTACCCAAGCGATTCTCATAGCGCTTTTCATGGCTTGGCCAATACCCTGGATAGCGCTATCGACTTATTTTCTCGTTCAAGCATACAGGGGAAAGTATGATGAAGCCCTTAGCCGGATTACTCGGCAACAACAAGCATGGAAATCTCTTTCAAGCTAGTGAGACGCATCCTCCTCTATCCAAGCGATATACCTTCCCTCACCCTCTCTTTCTTTAGGCGGGTCGAAGAAGAATCCCCTCTCAGCCATGATCCGGTTAGCACATCCGAAGACCCAGTGCCACACATCTGTGTAGATCTCCCTCGGGTCGATTCCCTTGCGGATTGGAGTTATTTCGGCCAACTCGGTTTGTAGAGAGTTAAAGTATTCGCAAGCCTCCTTCTCAACTATACCGGACACGGTTTTCCAAACATCCTCAATAACCCTCTTATCCTCAGCTGTGAAAACAGGATAGTTCAGCCTTACTTTCTCTCCATTGAGAAAGACGTATTTCATGCTAGCCAACAATCTGACTAGGCTCTCGGCCTGCTCCCTCTCCATCATAAGTTTCTCCCTCAAGAGTGAAGTGCTCATTGGTCCTTCACTATTTAGAAGTAAAAGAATTCTTCCGAGTTCAAGCATACAGTTTGTCTGGAAAACGTTAAGCGTCTCCGTTATCCTAACCCAGAACCAGTCGGGCATCCCGCTTTCCCTCCTTCTTGTCAACGCGTAGAGATTCCATGCTAAGTCTGGGAAGGCGTATCGGCAACCAGTGTGGTCGCCGAAGCTTGTGAAGATAATTCTGCCGAATTTATTACTATGGCTACCCCAATACATCCTATCGTAAAGGCCCTCTCCCGCACCCTCTTCCCTCCCTAACAAGACGTATTTACGGCCGCCTGGTTGCTGTTTCCTGCCACAGAGTGTCAGGTCCTTCTCGTTCAGGACTTCCAGGGCTTTCCAGTCGAGGATGAAGCAGCCCACAATAGCCAGCATTATCTTATCGTTTTCAACTTGCTTAGCACAGGAAAGCCTAGCTAAATGTTCCTTTAGCCTAGACCCCATCCTCATTATCTCTTCGGCAAGCCTCAAAGCGGGTTTCCTTGTTTTCTCAGATACAAGGCGAATATCCTGTTTAGTAAAGATTGGGAATGAGACTTGCCATTTCTCATCCCTCTCGAAAACGGCGTTAATCCTAAAGAGGTCTTGAAGCAGTTTGCTTACGGTCTCAACGCTTACGCCCAGCCTTTTTGAAAGCTCATCTACTGTAAGAGGCTCAAGGTTTAACAGGAACAGGATTTCTGGCACATGTTCTTGCTGAGTTACTTTAAAAGGGTTATACTCGTCTCCTGGGCCGGCGTCTCCACAAATATAGGTGGAAACCCTCCCCATCTGCGTGTTCCTGTAGTGCACGCGCTATTAAATGTTTCTGAAAACCTTGAAGAGTTTAACCTGGCATTTTAAGCATGGCTGAGCCTTCTTAAAGTCAACGTCTATTATGGAGTTGCTGAAGCTCATCACGCACTCAGGGTTCACGCAGTGTGTTAGGCCGAAGGTGTGGCCGAGCTCGTGAACAGCCTCCTTTAGAACCCTCGCCTCGAAAAGCCTCCTGTTAGGAGGCTCCCCGTAGAACTCTGGCCTAAGCCTGTGCAGCGAGACGATTGCATCCTCCCCGTTTAGAATTGCCTCTCCGAAGGCGAAGTTCAACTCTCCGGCGTAAAGGTCGGCATCCGTAACCCCGAGACACTTCGCGTAGCCTCTGGGCTTGGACATTGTGAGGTACTCCAGTACGAGTGTAGAATTATACTGCCTCCTAGACTTGTCGTAGGCGTAGGCTGGCAGCCTGAGAGCCTCTTCATACATATTGAAATGCACCGTGCTGAAAACTTGGGAGAGACCCGGTGGGAGGAATACCAACTCGCTTGAATTAACATCCCCTATGAGGATTATTAATGCTTCGATCGTAACCTTGTCAAACCGGGTTTTCAACTGGGTGATACATTTATATTCACGAGATAGTTATTTAAAACTTGGTGTTGAGACATGAAGGTAGGCATTTTCACGGTTCTGTACAACGATCGGCCGCTTGACAAAACGTTGGAATACGTCTCTTCCCTGGGCTACGAGGCTGTTGAACTGGCATGCTGGAAGGGCTCGAGCCATATCAACATTGAACATGTCACCTCAGGCGGGGCGGGTGAAATAAGAAGCCTCGTAACCAGGTTTGGGATGCAAATATCCGCGTTAAGCAACCATCTTGAAAGCCAGCTTATACTTGGACCGCATGACGAGTCGACAGACATCTGGTTTAAAGGAACACCTAAGGAGAAAATTGAATACGGCGTCAGCAGGATGAAGAAAACCATAGAGGCAGCGCAAACACTCAACGTGCCAGTGGTATGCGGTTTCACCGGCGTACCTGAGTGGGGAAAATGGTATAACTTTCCACCGACGAACGAGGAGATTTGGAATAACTACTTCAAAATATTCAGGGAAAGATGGCTTCCTATTCTTGACTACGCGAGCGACCATGGGGTTAAAATCGCTTTTGAAACACACCCGATGGAGCTAAACTATAATCTTGATACGGCTAAGGCTCTGGTTGAGTCTGCTGGAGGACATAAGGCGCTCGGCTTCAACTATGATCCTTCACACTTCATCTGGCAGCATATGAGTCCCGTTGCGTTCATATATGAGCTTCACGACAGAATATTCCATGTTCACGCGAAAGATGTTGAGGTTGTCCACTACACGGCTGATAAAACAGGGGTTTTAGCATATGGACCGTGGAACAGGGTTGCGAGGCCAGTGAGGTTCAGGACAGTCGGTTGGGGCCAGGTTCCCTGGCGGAATGTAATAACAGCTCTGCTTGAAACGGGTTACAACTATGTTTTAAGCGTTGAACACGAAGACCCGTGTTTCAGCAGGGACTCCGGTGTTGAGCAGGCATTGTTCTTCCTTAAGCCTCTGGTGCGCGTTGAGCCCCCTGAGGTTAAGCCCTGGTGGTAGCGCGCTACGTTGAAAGTGCATAATGCTTGAAAAATAGTTAGCCCCGGATCCTTTTTTCTAATACTCTTTTTCAAGATTCTTTGATTAAGAAACAACTTATTCGATCGGCTTCATGTCTTCAATCCTCGTCAAGCAATGAGGTGCGAAAACCTCGACGTTCAAACCTGTCTCCTTCAAGGCTGCGGTAGGGGTTACTCCGCTTATGATGGAGACACCGCACCTGCCGGCTCCAACAGGTACTCCTAGCATAGGCTCCTCCGGGAGTCCGATTACTGACAGAATGTTCCAGCCTATTAAAGACAGGTTTGAAAGTATTGACTCAACCCTGTCCCGCGCCTCCTTCGGTATCTCCCTGTAGTTTGCAGGTATTAAACCAGTCCCGGTTTTCAAGAAACCCGTTATTGAAGTCATATTTCTGTACGTGAAGACTTCAAGAGGAGGCACGGTTGTGCCCTCGTAAGACATTAGCTCCACGAATCTCATGGGCTTCTTGTTTACAAACTGCAGTATCCCGCCGTACTTAAGGATCAATGGTATTCCCGATCTTATGAGAATCCCGTCGACAGTCAGGTTGCATACCGTTAGAAGGGCAGCTCTGTCCCTGTCTACAGAAATATTCTCATACGTTTCTCCCTCATCTATTATTTTGAGGAAGGGTGCGAGAAGCAGCTTAGCGTCGTTAAGGCTCCGCAAGACTTCAAGAGCCCTGTCAAGATGATTCTTGTCTATGAGAGTTACGTTTGCGACAACCCTGCCCCTGTTAGACTTGGGCGTGAATGTTACCAAGTATGCGAGTGAAAGATAGCGTGTAAGAACAAAGTCTAAACGCTGATACGTAAGGGAATCGATTAGCTCTTTAAGCCCAGCTTCAGTTATCAAACGCCCATTCTTACCACGGCTAAGGACAAGACCCTTATCTTCAAGAGTCTTCAAATAGTTTCTCACTGTTCTCTCATTGGTGAATAAGCCTCTTTTAACAAGTTCCCTGCTTATAGTTGTTGAACCCACTGGCTCGTTACTCTCACTCAGGATTCTGAGTATGCCTATTTTAAAGGATTCTTCGCGCTGAGCGTGCTTAACCATCCTAGCGTAACGCCTCCTTCGATATTTATATAATTTTTCAAACCACAGGGTTCAGGACTCAAACCTTAAGGTTTATGAGCTCACAGCGGTCTCTCAACCAGTATGGGTTGGGAGGCAGCTCTCAAGGAGTATAGTATGATGATTGAGAAAAAGGTTGAAGGAATCTTCTCGAAAACCATTGAGGAAGCTGAGAGCTATCATCTGTTTGTAAAAGACGCTTACAGTTGCTTGAAGGAGTTTACTCTTCGAAAAGGTAAGAGGCTAGCCTCCTGCAGCACTCTCGCCACGTATAAGGGCTATGTAGACACTGTCGATGAGAAAATACTTAACGTCTGTGCCGGTATTGAGATTTACAGGCAGAGCATCCTGGTTCACGACGATCTCGTAGATAAGGAGGAGAACAGGAGAGGAGGGAAAACAATCCACAGGGTTTTCTCAGACTTGTTCGACGAAAGGCTTGGAGAAGCCGTGGCTGTTTTCATCGGAAACATAGCTTACTCGCTGGCTGTTCAAACAGTAATTTCCTCAGGATTCCCTGTTGAGAAGACTGCTGAGGCTTTGCTCCTGCTTTCACAAGGCTATAGGGAGGTTAACGAGAGCCAGATGCTTGACCTCCTTTTCGAGTACCGGGATGTGAATGCTGCGGAATGGCGTGTCATGGCGTCTAAAAGGGCAGCATCCCTCTTCAAGGTTACAATGCTCACTGGAGGGATTCTGGGGGATGCTCCAGCGAAGGATCTTCACCTCCTTAAGGAGGCTGCTGTAAACATTGGTTATGCTTTCGACATTCAGGACGACATAATAGACACTTATGCTTCTGAAAATGAGTATGGTAGGCTTCCCTGCGGAGACATAAGGCTGGGCAAGAAGCCTCTTCACATAATCCATGCTTTAGAGTCGTCTGATCCTGAAGTATCCTGCTTCTTGAAAAGCCTGAGAGGAAGGGTAAATCTTAGCGGGGATGAGGTTGAGAAGATTAGAAGCCTTGTCAGGCTTACCGGTGGTCTTGAAAAAGCTAAGAAAACCTCTAAAAAGCATGCTGAGGAGGCTAGGAGACTGATCGCTGAAACAAGTATGAATAGTGAAGCGAAGGATTTCTTCTACAGCATGATTACCTATGTTGAGGATAGTTTAGACTGGTATCGGTAGCCGTGTCTACGAGTCTACAGAGTTAAGTTTATTACTCTTCTAAAAAACCTGTTGAGCCATGGTCCTCAGAATAGGTTTAATAGGTTGCGGAGGCATAGCGAACGCGCATATGCAGGTTCTCTCAAACATGAATGAGGTTCAACTAGTTTCTTTCTGCGATATTGTTGAGGATAAGGCTAGAGAGTTCAATGCTAAATATGCAAAGGGTAATGCTGCAGTATATACTGATTTCACCAGAATGCTGGAGAGGGAGAAGCTCGACGCTGTCTATGTCTGCCTACCTCCATTCGCGCATTCAAACGAGGTTGAAATCGCGGCTGAAAACGGTGTTCACGTTTTCATCGAGAAACCCATAGCCTTAGACATGGTGAAGGCGAGAAGCATGGTTGACGCCGCAAGAAGGCACAGCATAAAGACGCAAGTAGGATTCCAGCTGAGATTCGGAGCTGCTGTCGAGTATTTTAAGAAGATGGCTGAACACGGGGAGGCTGGGCCCGTCGGCCTGTTCTTAGCGAAGTATTACTGTAATTCTCTGCACTCGCCCTGGTGGAGAGACAAGTCTAAGAGTGGCGGACAGGTTGTTGAGCAAATCATACATCTTTACGATCTCTCAAGGTTTATGGCTGGAGAGCCTTACAGCGTATACTGCAGGATGGATAATCTTTTCCATAAGGATGTTGAAGGCTATACTGTGGAGGATGTCAGCATATCCATCTTAAGGTTTAAGCATGGAGGACTTGGAGCAATATCCGCTACGAATTTCGCAATACCCAACAAGTGGCTTCACGAGTTGAACATCGTTTCAAGAAACCTGACTGTTTTCTTCACCGATGCTAATAACGCTGTTTTCACTCGTACGAATAAGCCATGGGAGGAGCAGGTTACTGTGGCTTCGAAAAAGAACCTTTCAGAGGCCGTAAACCTGGATTTTCTCAACGCCATAAAGAAAGATGCTTCAACGAGGAACCCTATTGAGGAGGGTGCTAGAAGCCTGAACCTAGTTCTTTCGGCTAGAAAGTCTGCTGAGGAGGATAGGGAAATAACGATAGAAGAATTATAGGACCCGCTGCCCATCTGTTTTTGAAGAGCGTTCTTCAGGAGAAGCCCGCTGTAGCTTCCTTTTTCTCCTCATAAGCAGCAGAAGTAAGGCTGAAACAGACACGAGTACCGCAGAAATCATCACGTGCCAGTGTTTCACATACCACTGTGCTTGAGAACTGTCGACTTTTATCGAGTACACGACCCATTCGTAATCATAGTAGCCGAGGTACGCGAAGCCCGCCACGTAAATGTTTTCACCGTCGGAAGCCATTTTACCCATGAGGAACATTGCATCCGTACCCATACTCATGCTTATGACCGTCTTGTTCAAGAGATTAAGCTCCCGGTCGAACACATACAGAACCTGCATACTGTTCCCGCCCATGCTCTCCCCGCCCGCAACGTAAAGACGATTGTTTAACCACAGGGTTTTCGAGAAAAGCACTGGTTCAACATATCTCTTAACCTCTTCTCTATTCTTGTTAAGCTTAATCACAGCACCGTCCCCAGCAACATACGAGTACCCTTCATCGTCAAAACCTATTGAAGTCGCTGATGCACCAATACTTGTCTCAAAGCCTTCAACCGGGTTCAGATCCATGTCGAGGATTTCAACCCTCCATTTTTCAGAGTTAACGTTTCCCACAACCCATATCTGACTGCTCAACGGGTTTACGGAGATATCGTAAGCATAATTCACATCTGAAAGATTAGAAACATACTCGTCAACTAGGCTCAGATCACTAAGCCTAATTTTTATAACACGTGTTCCCGCACTCGAACCGTTTACGTTTACACCGGCAACATAGAGAAAAGCTTGGTCGCAAAAGGATGAAATCGCTGCTCCACGTATCGATGTAAGGTTTACAAAGCTTAGCAGGTTCAAGTCTGTATCCAGAACGAGAACTATCCAGGTGCTTTCATTGGCTGAATATGCTGATCCAGCCGCATAAATCCTGTCTCCAGATATTACGCAATCATATATTAATCCACCGTACTCTGAGGACATGAATGTCCAGTTTTTAACCAGCGAGCCATCGCTTTTAAGCCTCTTTTCAACCCGCGGCCGTAGAACACCGTTCTCAGTAGAGGAGTCGAAGCCGGCAACATAAATATATAAGCCATTCTCACAGGTTGAGAAAGCAACGTCGAAAAGAAAGCCTGGATTGCTTTCAACCAGCCAGTTAACCCTGACTTCATCAGCATTAACAAACAAGCACACGGTTGAAACAATGATGAGAACAATCACGACCGGAATCTTCCAGACTCTACTTCTGACCATTCTGTTCTTCTCAGCCCCTGAGGATATAAACCTAACTGCGGCTGCTTACTCGAACAAGTAGACTTCAACCCAGTCTCCTTTTTCAATCGTGTCAGCATTCTCAGGTATCACGACATACCCGTCGGCCTCAGCCATGCTGGTTATCGCCGACGACTCTTTGAAAACAGGCTCAGCCTCACCGTTTCTCAGCCTAACCGTCAGGAAGAACCTTCTCCCCAGGGTTGAAACAACCCTTCTACTGAGCACAGCTCTAACCGTCTTCAAGCCTGTGTCCGGCAGCCTAGCAATCCTTCTCAAAACAGGTCTGAGAAAAAGGTATGCGTTGCTCAAACAGGAAGTAGGGTGTCCAGGCATGGCTAGCACAACCCTGTCTTTAAAGACGGCTCCTACAGTAGGTTTCCCAGGCTTAACCTGTACACCGTGGAAAAGCACCTCTCCATTTTTACTAAGCACCTCGTAAATAATGTCCTTCGCACCGACTGAGCTCCCCCCAGTTATCACGATAAGACTGCTCTCAACACCTTTCTCCAACGCTTTTTCAATCTCCTTTTCATCGTCCGGAACAATCTCGTGTAAAACAGGTATTCCCCCATTCGCCTTAACCACGGCGGCGAGAGTATGAGAGTTTATGTCGTATATTTGTATTGCTGACTTATCCTCGCCAACCTTAGCCAGCTCGCTTCCAGTCGGGATTATAAGGACCCTCGGTTTCTCGTAAACCCTGACTCTAGCTATCCCTAGAGCAGCTAAAACACCTATCTTAGAAGCATTAATGTAATCTCCGTTCTTAACAACCTCTTTTCCACAAGGAATATCTGACCCCTTCTTAGAAATGTTCTCACCAGGGTAGACAGGCCTATACACAAGGATTTCTCCATCGATACGCTCAGTATGCTCATACATTACTACTGCGTCACCACCATCTGGAATAATGCTTCCCGTAGCAACCTGGATGCATTCTCCAGCTCCTACCTGCCGCCTAGGCTTCTCGTCAACACTAATAGCGTCAACAACCCTGAGCCTGACAGGGTTAAACTGGCTGGCACCGTAGACATCCTCAGCCCTCACGCAGTACCCATCCATCGCAGACCTGTTGAAAGAAGGAACGTCGAAAGGAGCCTTCACATCCTCTGCAGAAACCCTTCCCACAGCATCATCTAGGTCAACCTCTTCAACCCTCTCCACCGGCCTTATCCTCCCGTAGATCAGTTTAAGCGCCTCGTCAAGCGAAACCAGTAGGCGGAATGTTTTCATCGGACGGTTATTTAAGCATCCTTATAATAAGCTTTAAAAACCTTGCATAAAAATACGTGTAAAGCCTTTGTAAGCAACTTTTATGAATGAGCAGCTGTAAGCAGGCGAAAAAGAATAAGTATCCAGACTCATATGGCTAACCAACCATCTATGAAACCCTTCGCGTTCAACCTGCGGACGAGAATCGTTTTCGGAAGGGGAAGCTTAACCAGACTCGGTGTTGAAGCAGCTAGGCTTGGAGACAGGTGTCTACTTGTTACAGGCAGAAGCTTCGCCAGGAGAAGCGGATACTTAAAAACCGTTGTCGAAATGCTTGAAGAAGCAGGTTTAAAGGCCGTAGTGTTCGACAACGTTGAGCCCAATCCTTCAACCGAAACTGTTTACAAAGGTGCTGAAGAAGGCTTGAAAAACGCTTGCAACCTTGTAGTGGCACTGGGAGGCGGGAGTGCAATGGATGCTGCAAAGGGCATCGCATTCCTTTTGAAAAGCAAGACTAGGCTTGAGGAAAACTTTGCTCCGAAAGAGGTTGCTGAAGCACTTCCCATAGTGGCTGTTCCAACCACGTGCGGCACAGGGAGCGAGGTCACTAAGTATGCTGTGTTAACGAGCGTCTGGAGAAAAAGGAAGGAGGTCCTGATCGGAGACCCTCTTACACCCAGCCTTGCGATAGCTGACGCTAACCTTCTCAACAGTCTTTCGAAAGAGCTTACTGCATACACGGGTTTCGACGCGTTTTCCCATGCTTTAGAAGCATATCTCTCGAAAGAATCCACGCCTTTCTCCGACTTCTTCGCCCTAGAGGCGGCGCGGATAATACTGGGCAATATTGTTGAAGCAGCGAAAGGGGTGGCTGAAGCCAGGGAGAACATGCTTTACGCCAGTATGCTTGCAGGAGTGGCGATAAACTGTGCCGGAACCGTGGCTGTCCACGGCATGGGATACTATTTGACAAACTATCATGGTGTGCACCATGGTCTTGCAAACGGTGTTCTTCTTCCCCACGTCTTAAGGTTTGAGCTTGACAGAGGCCTTGATAGGCTTGAGGATGCTGCGGTTAAGCTTGGCTTTGGAAAAGGGATAAGCCTTGTTGAAAAGATTGAGGAGGCTGCTCAGAGGACAGGTGTTCCAAGAAGCCTTTTAAAACTGGGTGTTAAGCCTTCTGAGCTTGACGCTATGGTTGTAGACGCGCTCTCTTACGGGAGGAACCTGGATAAGCATCCTAACCCGTTGACTCCAGGCGACATTAAGAAAATATATGTGAGGGCATTCGGAGAATAATGCTCTTCCTCAGCTTTATTAAGCGAACCACCCTATTTTAAAAGCTCTTCAAGCAGGGTCTTCAACTCATCCCTATCTTTGAGAGCCTTAAACATTAGTCTACCGTTAGTGAAGGCTGTGAACTCCCTATTCTTGAAGCTTGCTTTCACAGCCACCCCGTGAACCTCAGCTAAAACCCTGCTTTTTTCAAGAATCCTCCTAAGAGCATCCTCCCTCTTATCCTGTTTCAGTATTACGATGTAATCCTTCGTCTTGCCTGCTCCACAAGCCTCCTCTATCCTACTCACATATTCCTGAATCATTTTCCCTCTTCTCCAAGCTTCACTCTCCTGGAAATAATTTTTGCCAGCTCCTCTTCCTCCAAAGCCTGTTTCTCCTCGAAAGTCTCGTTTTCCGGCATCCATTCCGGCTTAAACCCTTTCCTTCTGAAAAACTCTCTTATTGCTCTCCTAAGCGCGCCAACCGCTAGGACCCCGCAGTGGAGCTTGACCGCTGGCAGTCCTCCCACTTCTTCAGCAACATCTTTCCACCCTATCTTCCAGGCCTCCTCAAGACTCTTACCCTCCACCATCTCCGTAAGCATGCTGGCAGTAGCTATGTTCGCAGCACACCCGTAGCTTTCAAAGCTCGCACGGGTTATAACACTGTTCTCATCAATCTTAAGGTAGAACGCTATCATGTCTCCACACGCAGGGCTTCCCGCTGTGGCTGAAACAGTAGCATCCTCCATCCTCCCAAGGTTCCTAGGGTTCCTGAAGAGCTCAAGTATCTTCCGGCTGTATGGCAGTGGGGATCTTGACATCCCTAAATCCTCCTCGTCGGGCTCATTGCCCTTATTCTTTCAACCGACGGCCTGAAAGATTTTAAAACATACTCTATGTCTTCAAAACTATGGTACCTGGAAACCTTCATAAGGATGCTTCCGTGAGCAGCCTCATACTTCCTTCCGATCGCGGTTAAAACATGGCTCGGCTGGAGCATTCTCCTCGTGCAAGCGCTTCCGCTTGAAACATAGACTCCTTTAAAGCTTAGCTCTATGGTGAGGGCCTCGCCCTCGCAGTGCAGGAAACTTATGTTAACGTTGTCCGGAGCCCTCTTCTCCCCGACTGGACCGTTTAGAAGAGTATCCTCAATGCTGAGGAGGCCGTTCATCAACATGTCTCTAAGCCTTCTCATCCTGCTGACGTTCGCCTCAAAGTCTTTAAAAGCTAGCTCAGAGGCCTTTTTAAAACCAACTATAAGCGGCGTGTTTTCAACACCTGGCCAGAGGGGCTGGGTCCCTATAGGGCCTTCAATTATTCTTTCAACCTCAACCCCGCTTCTCACGTAGAGCGCAGCCACGCCCCTTGGGCCCATCACCTTGTAGCTGCTGAGGCTCAGCAGATCCACATTCATATCCTTTACGTTGAAACTGATTCTTCCGTAGGCGTCTGAAGCATCCATGTGAACAGTTACATCCGGATTCACCTCTTTAACAGTCTTCACAATTTCTCTGAAGGGTTGAATCGTACCAATCTCGTTGTTAACAATGCTTGTACTGACAAGTACGGTATCCCTGTTGACAGCCTCAGCTAAAGCTTCAAGGTTTATGAAGCCCTCGGAATCGACTGGAACCCTAACCACTTCGAAACCTTTTTTCTCAAGCTTTTCAACGGGCAGCAGGATGTTCAAAGGGTCTATGGCTGAGACTACTATTCTACCGTTTTTCTTCCCCACTGTTCCGAAGATAGCTAGACTATTCGCCTCTGCCTCGCCGCTTGTGAAGCACAGCTCCTCGCCTGAAGACCCTCCTATTAGCCTGCTGATGAAACTAGCTGCGTCCATGATTGTCTCGTAAGCTTCCCAGCCCTGCTTATGCGTTACAGTAGGGTTACCGTACGCTTTACTCGTGAAGTATGGCAGCATCTCTTGAAGAACCTCGTCGGGAAGAGGTGTCGAGTTCTCTAAATCCAGATAAACTTCTTTCTCCACCTGTCCGTGATACTTTATAAGGCTCCTCACGTCGTTAAGATGCTCCAATCCTGAATAACCTTATAGACGGGTTATATAAACGTCTTCCGAAATTAAGTCGCACCACTATTCTTAAAATCGCTCAGGAGCTAGTAGGATGGGGTGGAGGTGGTGGAGCTGGGGACGGGCTCCATGTTAATCCAAGAATGCTTCCGACTAAGCATAGTATTAAGCCGATTATAAACCCTCCTCCAATGGGGAAGCTGATTATGGAGAAAACTAAAACTATTATCGAGCCTGTAGAAACTCTATTCTTACTCTCCGAATTAATCATAAAGGCTCCGACCAGGATGATTGCTCCAATAGCCAGTCCTGCAATGCCCATGAGGAAAACCATACCGCCGAGCGCACGTGCGAGAATAGGGATAAACGTGTCCATCGTCTTCAGCATGCGTGTCACTATGGCGGTTAGAAAGAAAACGGTTAAAGCATTCAGAATTATTAGAATTGCCCCTATCAGTGACAGGATGAATGCTGCCGTGGGTTTCTCAGCCATTGTGGCTATGCATTGGTTAAACACATTTATAAATCTTCCTGAAAACTTTTAAACAATACTTCTACAGCGCACCTCCTCGGTGCGCGCGAACATCGAATCGTTTATGAAAGTTTCTTCTCCATAATCCAGTAGTGCCTGATTCTCGTTATCCCAGGAACCTGCGTGTAGAAGAACAGGTGGCTGGTCCAAGGTATTACTGCGTGTCTTTGACCCTCCTCCCTCATGCTTTTCAAACAGTTAAACAGTAGGATGGAGCCAATCCCTTTGGACCTCGCTTCCGTTGAAACCCCGATTGGGCCGAACCAGTGGGGTTCAAGCGCACCGTAGACTGCGAAGCCGATTATTTTACCGTTTTCCTCAGCTATCCAAAGCTTTGGATCAGTATGCTTAAAGCTTGCATCAGCCTCATAAGCCCAGAAAACAGAGAACTCCGTCTTAATCCATTTGAAAACTGTCTCTCTATCCTCATGCTTGGCTCTCCTTATTGTGAACGGGCTAATGCTTATGCTTGCAAGCCTCTTAGGAATGTGAAACCTAAGAAGGTCAATCTCGTAATCCACTGTTTCACCAGCCTTCCTGAATCCTCTTAGAGACAGAAAGTCTATCGCATCCTCGTATTTCAGGTCTACGCCACTGAACAGATACCAGAACGGATAGTCGGAGATGCGGATCCTTTTAACACCGTCCTCCTTTAACCTGTTTTCAAGCTCGTCGAAAAGCGCGGTGGCAACACCCATTTTCCTACAATCCTCCCTGACAGCAAAAAGCTTTATCCATGCAAGATCTCTTTGGGCTTCAACCACTTCCGGAGGCTCCTTCAGCCTTCTAACTGCGAGGACGAACCCTACTACATCACCATTCTTTAAAGCAACAAGGTTATACTTGCTACTGTAATTCGGGTCTTCAAAGGTTATTCTCCTTAAACTCCAATCAGTAATAGTGTCTTCACAAAGGCTCAGGTTTGCGACACGCCTCACTTGGTTAAAAAGCTCCTCGGTAAACTCAACCATCCTCATTTCTTCTCAAATCTTGAGTGTTTCAATACTGTTAAAAAGTTTTCCAGGAAAACAGTAGTCAGAATCTTCCAGAAAGCCTGTTTTCAAGTATCCATGAAAGTTTTTAAACAGACGCATGTTTAAAGCTTAATGGGAACACTGGATGCTGAAACTATGTGAACCATGGGGGGAAACACTCCTGCTTTACGCGTGGCTGGAAAACGACTGCTCAGCAGGACAGCCTGGTGAGAAAAACCATGAGCTCGCTTTTAAATGAGATTTTCGACCTTTCTAAAAACGCTTTAGAAACAACAGCTTCCTTTCTTCATAAAACGCCCTTCATGAGAAGCGAGTCCATAAGCAACATTGTGGGGACAGAGGTTCTACTTAAGCTTGAAAACCTTCAGAAAACAGGTTCCTTCAAGGCTAGGGGGGCGCTTAACGCTTGCATCGCTGCGAAGAAAGAGGGGGTGAAAGAGGTTGTTGCTGCTTCCGCGGGTAACCATGCTCAAGGAGTTGCTTTCGCCGCTAGAATGCTTGGGATGAAATGCACGATATTCATGCCCGAGTTTTCATACCCGAATAAGATTGAGGCGACAAGAAACTATGGTGCAAACGTGATTCTAGCCGGCGAGACTTATGACGATGCTTATGCCTACGCGCTCGAGTACGCTAAAACCAGAGAGGTAAAGATGATTCATGCTTTCGATGATAAGCATGTTGTGAGCGGACAGGGGACGATAGGTTTCGAAATACTCAGTGAAACCAAAGGATTGAACTACCTTTTCGTTCCAGTGGGAGGAGGAGGCTTGATATCTGGAGTCGGAACGGTTGTTAAAAAACTGTCTCCGGAAACAAAGATAATTGGCGTTCAGACTAACAGTTATCCTGCTTTCGTCGAATCGTTCAAGCAGGGGAGAATAGTAGACGTTGCAAAGAGCTACTCGATTGCCGACGGCATATCGGTGAAAAAGCCAGGCGACCTGACGTTTAAAATAGCCTGTGAAGTCGTAGACGACTTCGTGACAGTAAGCGACGAGGAGATAATGCGCGCAATGTTCCTCCTGCTTGAGAGGACCAAGATGGTTACAGAGCCCGCTGGGGCTGCGAGCCTAGCTGCAGTCCTGTGCAACAAGGTGGATGTGAAGCAAGGAAAAGTTGGCGTGGTGATTAGCGGTGGAAACATTAACCCGCTTCTGCTCGCCAGAATTATTACTCAAAGCCTCAGGCAGGAAGGCAGGATGGTGAGGCTTATAGTAACAATCCCCGACAGGTCTGGAAGCCTGAGAACGGTGCTTGAATGCATTTCCAGTGTTAAGGCGAACATAGTTGACCTAATACATTTAAGAAACGAGCCTTGGATTCCTCCGGCGATGGCTACCGTGGAGATAGTTGTCGAGGTCGCGAGAGGGGAGACTCTGGAGGAATTGGGAAAATGCATGAAACAAAAAGGCTTCAGTTATAGGATATTTTAGCCCTGAATCATCTGGTTTCCGCGATAAAATCCATTTCCAAGTCGGCACCCCTGGGTAACGCTGCCACCTGAACTGTTGTTCTCGCAGGATATGGCTTTTTAAACCATTTAGAATAGACTTCGTTCATCTCGTTGAAAAATGCTAAATCTTTCATGAACACTGTAACCTTAACCACATCATCCAGGGAAGCGCCCGCAGCTTTAAGTATTGAAGAAGCGTTTTTAAACACTTGTTCAGTTGCTTTTTTCACGTCCCCCCTTATTATTTCCCCTGTAGCAGGGTCTACTGGTATTATTCCAGAGAGAAACACGAGGTTTCCGGAACGCACGGCTTGAGAATACGGTCCTATCGGCTTGGGAGAATCGTCTGTCGAAACCTCCTGCTTCATCGATAAACATACTCTAACTGGGGAATTAAATTTTTCCGTAAAAATATTAAACTTTATATGTCTCCGCATGTTGGAAAACCGGGGAAAAAATGGTTAAGAAGGCTGTTGAAATAGTTCCAGAGCCGAGGAAACTTGTTTTCTCGGGAAAATGGTTCCAGTTTGACGGTTTAAACCTTCCAGAGTTCCTAGGCAGGGAGTTTAACATTCCTAGAGGTTCTTGGAGAATAGTTAAGACTTGGAGAAGCGGGAACGGTTTAGAGGTGAAGGGGGAAAGTAGAGAGATCATCATCTGGGGGGATGAGAAAATATGTTATGCGACGATAATCCAGCTTCTAAAGCAGAACCCGGGATATATTCCGGAAGTGAGTATTGAGGAGGAGCTTGAATTCTCTTTCCGAGGTTACCACTTGGATATCGCGCGTGGAGGAGTCCCTACTGTTGAAACTTTTAAAAAGATTTTGCGATGGTTGTTCCTCCTGAAATACAACTATTTCGCTATTTATTTTGAAGACCTTTTCCCTTGGGAGAGACATCCCAGCATAGGAATACATAGGGGTAGGCTCTCCAGGGAAGAGTATTCAGAAGTAGTGAACTATGGGAGGGAGCTTGGAATAGAGGTTTTCCCGTCGCTGGAGCTAGCTGGCCACATGGAGCATATTCTTTCGCTTCCGGAATACTGGGGGTTCAGCGAGTGGCATAGGCCAGGGGAAGGATGCTTGGATGTTAGCAACGAGAAGGCCAGGGAGTTCGCGTATGATCTTCTTAGGGAAGCGATTGAAGCCTCACCTTCCAAACACATTCACATAGGTGGAGACGAGACTTGGGCCATGGGAAGAGGAAGAAGCCTTGATAAAACAGGAGTTTTCGAAGGACCAAAGCTCTACGAGACTCATCATAGAAACATGGTTAACATTGTTAAAGAAAAGGGTAAGATCCCGATACTATGGGGAGACATGCTTACTGGAATGTACTTGAGAGAGGAGGAGAAGGCTAAATGGTCAGAGGTTGTAAAAAGCCCCATCTGGCAGGATGTTGTGATTGCAAACTGGGATTACAGTCCTGGTGATGAGAAGTATTTCAGGAACAAGATAAACATGTTTGGTGAAAAAAAGATGAAGCAGATAGTGTGCCCAGGCCTCTCCAATTGGAACAGGTATTATCCGAATTTTAAAACAGCCTTGGAAAACATGAAGGGCTTTCTGTTGGCAGCCAAGGCAGAGGGCCTTTCGGGATTCCTCTTAACAGCCTGGGGTGACGATGGTGAGGAATGCCTCTTCTCATTCCTTGAGCCGCTTATTTTAGCGTGTATCGAGTACGCTGAAGGAGACGGCAGGTGGGAGGAGAAGTGGAGTGCTTTAACAGGAGAACCCATGGAGATTGTTGAAGTGAGGAAAGCTTTTGGACAGCCCGATGTTTCAGAAAACTTGAAACACGTGTTGTTCGCGGACTTCTGGTACTACAGGATGTCTGAAGCGAATGGAGAGTCCTTGAAAACCTCTTGGGAAAAACTTTTGAAAGAGAAACATATGGTGAACCTTCCAGAGGATCTGGAGTTCATAAGGAGTTGCATCGAAGTGGGTTTAAAAAGGCTAAAGAACGAGGTGAAACCGTCAGACTTCATTTATCTTGCGAACAAATATTGCAAGCTCTGGCTCTCTGAGCGGAAGCCACACGGGCTAGAGAAAGTTGTTGAAAGATTCTGGGGAGCTGCGGGGAGAATAGACTCAAAGCTAAGGTAGTTCCCTTTTTAAAGTCATGCATTAAAGCCAGCGGGCCTGCTTTCAACCCCAACTTTTTCCTGCAATAAGCCTCGTGAAGCCTATTCTTGTCATGGTGCGTTGAAAAACTGTTCATAAGGCTCATGGTTTGCTTTGTTGCACACTAGTCTTGTTAAGCCCGTATTTCTTCCATGATTCGGAAGAGAGTATTCATTCCACCATCTGCCCACTATGCTCTCATCACTCATTTCTCAACGATCTCGCCTCCTTTCCATCCACCGAATGCCTGAGCAGATTTTCATAAAAACCTTAACTATCCTCTTCTTACGCCCCTTTTTCTCCAAGCCATAAAAGACTCTAGGCTAAAAATCGATATGGAAAGACTTTTACGCTGAAGGCCGTTTAGAAACCTGTGAAGCAGGGGGTTGAACTCACACGGTTCCCAACAGTTAGGGAGGCGAGGTTTTACGAGAAGACAGGGATTGATGAGACAGTATGTCTAGCTTGCGAGCGGCAGTGTAAAATTAAAGAGGGTTCTCAAGGATTCTGCGGCACTAGGGTGAATGTTGAGGGAAAACTATACACGATTGTCTATGGAGACATATCCTCCATTTCAGCAAACCCTATTGAGAAAAAACCTTTTTTCCATTTCCACCCTGGAAGCTACGCGCTTACTGTTGGAACATGGAGCTGCAATTTTTCCTGCCCTTGGTGCCAGAATTTCGACATATCTAAGAACCGGCCGGATCCTAGGAGGGCACAGTATGTAAGTCCTGAGCAACTTATAGACGTGGCTTTGAAAAGCGGGTGCGACGGAACATCCATATCTTTTAACGAGCCCACTCTCCTACTGGAATACAGTCTTGACCTCTTCCCGTTAGCCAGGAATAAAGGACTTTACAACACTTTTGTTTCAAACGGGTACATGACGCTGAAAACACTCCAGGCCCTTGCTGAAGCAGGACTGGATGCGATAAAGTTCGACGTTAAAGGGGATGAGGAGGTTTACGAGAAGTATTGCGGCGGAGTTAAGGTAAGCATTGTATGGAGGAATGCGCATAGAGCCAAAGAGCTTGGACTCCACGTGGAGATAGTTAACCTAGTGATCCCTGGGGTTAATGATGATGAATATTGCATAAGACAACTGGTGGAGACTCATCTCAAGATGCTTGGGTCAGATACGCCGCTCCACTTTACCCGCTATCATCCGGAGTATATGTTCAAAGCACCATCAACTCCGGTTAAAACCCTGGAAAAAGCCAGGGAGCTAGCTCGATCATTAGGCGTGCTGTTCCCATATGTTGGAAATGTCCCGGGCCATAAATTCGAGAACACCTGGTGCCCCATGTGTGGCGAACTGCTGATTCAACGTCTAGGCTTCACTGTTTCACGCATCAACGTGTCTTCTGAAGGCAGGTGTACTAAATGCGGGTTTCAGGTCCCATTAATCCGGTAAAGCTGCAGATAGGCTAGCATGACAATTGAAAACAAATGTTCGAATCTTTTCAAGCAGTAAAAACTTAAAACGAAGCGTATTTCCCCAGACGGAGATGCGGGCGAAGTACAGTTCAAGGGAAAGATGCTGGAGAACGGTTAAAAGAGAGGAAGTAGACTATATTCCCATCAATATTTGGATAGATTCTCCAGAACCCTTAAGAAGCCTGATGAATCATCTTGGTTTAGAGGATACGGAGAAGCTGTACGAGTTTCTAAAAATAGATTACCGCGGGAATGTCGGGATCGATGCAATAGGGATTGGTTTGAAAGGAGGTTTTAAAGAGGAGAGTTTTAAAGACTCTCGAGGCAGGGTTCTTCGGAGAAACCAGTGGGGCATTCTTTCAATGGTTTCAGGAAACGAGTTGACCAGTTTTTACGTTGACCATCCTTTAAAACATATGGAGGTGAAGGACTATCCTTTCCCAGAAATAAGGGAAGAAGATTTCGAAAAGGTTGAAAAATTTAGAAGAAGATACGAGGATTACTGTGTTGTAGGTTTTACTCTGCAAGCTTTTGAAACTGCTTGTGCACTATTTGGATACAACGAGATTTTTAAACTAATGGTTAGTGAGCCCAGTAAAGTGGAGTACGTCCTAGATAGGCTTTTCGAACTATCCTGTAAGCAGGCTAGTCTTCTCGTTGAAGCAGGTGTAGACCAGGTTTATAATGGTGATGACGTTGGCGCGCAGACAACCATGCTGATTTCCCCCGCTCAGTGGAGAAGGTTTCTGAAACCAAGATATAAGAGGCTTGCCGAAGTAATACATAAAGGGGGAGCTTTCTTTCATTTTCACAGCGACGGTTGGATCGAACCCATTATTCAGGATCTCGTTGAAATAGGAGTAGATGTCTTAGAACCACTCCAACCGGAGAGCATGAGTATCGCGAAAATAAAGGAGAAGTACGGTGAGAAACTAAGTTTCGAAGGTGGAATAGGTGTTCAAACACTCCCTTTTAAAAACAGGACGGAAATAGAGCAGGAAGTTAAGGAAGCCATAAGAATTCTTGGGCCAACAGGGTATACACTAAGGCCGAGCCACACGATTCTCAGAAACACGCCGATTGAAAACATTTTAACCCTATACGAGGCAGCAAACAATTATAGGGTTGCATTAAAATGAATTAAATTATTTGTTATTTAAACATGTATGATATTAATTTTCGACGTATTGGACAAATATGTTGGAGAAGGCTATTATGACATTCATGGTGCCATGTATATTCTTGCCCACATGTCTGCATCATGGATCGAAAAACCTGGATGTTATTCTCATATCTTGAATTCAGGCTTCGTTCTGACTGGACCGTTTCTTCGAAAAACTTATAAGCTCTTTGATTCGAGTAAACGTTGTATGGGAACAAATAGGAGTGTTTCTTGCGATTATGCGTCAGGTGTCATATTAAGAACGCATCAGTTACCACTAAGCCTCCCTGTCCCGTTTCGCGTGGACCATGTGGATCATATTATCAAGACTGCTTTAGATGGGCATACTAAACTCGCCTCAGACCATTTGCTGCATCCAGAGATTAAGGGAAGACTTGTTGAAATCGCGAGCTCTTTAACAGATAGGCTTGAAACAGTCTTAACGAGATTCAACTTTGGAGAACAGCATGACAGGGAAAAACTCGACAGGATTATTGTTGCAAGGTATAGGGTTTACGATTCTCTACTTGAAACGATTTGGAATCTTACTGGTGTTGAAAAAACATGGGTAGGTTTCTCAGATTACGAAGCATCGGAGGCAATTAGAATAATCTCTGGCTTTTTGAAGAAGTGTGAGAACATGGAAAAAGAAGAACTCGGCAAGCCTATTGTTTATAGATGCACTATAGCAAGCCAACTCGAGAGAATGAAGCTTGTAAACAAGGGCAATAGCCTTGTTGCATGGATGGCGAAGGAAATAGAGAAGGAGCTTGAAACAGAATCGTTGACGGAAAGCTATGTTAATGCCGTCGAGAAGACTTTGAATAACAATTTTTACTACCTAGCCTATAAAAAGGGTTTATGCAAGTTTGGAAACGATTATGCTCTTGGCTTAAGATGGTTGAGGCACCTGGGTTACGTTCAGGTTTCAACCAATCCTGTGCTCGCAGCTCTAGCATATGAGGACGACCCCTATCTATGGGAGTCTTTCAAAAAATATGCTGAGGAAAGCCTACGAAAACAGTATCCGGAATGGTTCTTGGAACCCGATAGGTATGCTGACGATATAGCTATGGAGGCAACAAGGTTTGCTCTGCTTGAAAACTTCTACGTCTTCAGAGTACCGTTCGCACTGTCGAAACACCAGGATGGCCTCGTAAGTTATCAGCTTAACCCGTTAATCTCCGGGGACGTTGATAAAAGTATCGCTGCTGCAATAAGCTTCGCTGAGAAGCTTGAGAACGATTTAAAGGTGTACGATGAGCATTTATTCTGGGGTTACAGAGAGCCTCGTGAAAAGGGTAGACCAAACCTCGTTATAAAGGTTGCAGCCGCCTATCCTTCTTCTATAGAAATAGTTAGGAAAATCAATGAAGCAGGGATAGGACAGAACATTACGCTCAGCTACACAGTATCACAGGAAGTAATACTGGGGGTGACGGCCATGGAGGGGATGGCAATGGCGGTTAGAAAGGGCATTGTGCCGACGCAAACATACGATACAAACATGGGTGGTCGGCTTGAGGATCATCTAAGAGAAAGCATTGCTACTGGCCTTTTGCTTAATGCGCTTGAAAAGTTGAGCAATAGCTTTAAAGAAGCCCTTCTTGAGAAGATGGCGCATGAACTTAGATTAAGAGAGGAGGAGATGGAAGGATTCCGTGTTAAAGACCTTAAGGGTAAGGTGGAGCACCTCACAAGCAGGAGGCTTCTCGGAAGCTTGCTTAACAAGGTGTTTGCTGAAATTCTGGTTTCAACCGGAGCTTACGGCGACAAGGAGCAGGTATTCGACATGCTGAAGATCCTTGAAGATGCAGTTAAAATGTCCGGGACTTATGTTGCTCGAAGAGTCTTCGAAATATTGTTCTCACCGGTGAACAGGTCTAAATGGGTTGAATACTTGGCAAGGAAATGCGGGGTTTCGCGTGAACAGGCAGAATTAATCATTAACAGGATAGACCTGCTTCCTGCTTCTAAACGCAAGCCTGAGGATACTTTTCTAACCCTTTCAAGGAGAAACGTGACGAACACCGAGTTCCCGAATCACCAATTGGCTGTGGTTAAGGCTGCTCTTACAGAAGGTTTCAGAGCAGAGGATTATGAGGATTCTATCATCAAGGCTTTAAATCATGAAGCTCTCAAAGTCCTTATGGATGTTGAAGATTTTGTAAAAGCATACGAAGCCTCTCCGGAGTTAAACAGTCTTTTGAAAGAAGCAGGAGTAGATGGGGATTATGGCAGCAGGGGAGTTGGGACAGCAGACTGGCCGAACTATGGGCCTTGCTTAAAGACTTTGGAAGAATTTACCGGAGCCTATTTATCGTTCAGGAGAAAAGTCGTAAAACTCATGGGTGAACTTAAGTCACCAGGATGAGGCAGGGTTAACCTTAAGTATGTTTATGATGTTTAAAATGTTGAACTGGAGAATCGCGGTCTGTATGCAGGCTACTGAGGAAAATTTGAAAATGCTTACTGAAATCGGGATTAAAGCGATAGAAATCCCGGGGTCGCTGCAGATCAACCCTTTCACGGTTTCTAAGGAGGATTTGCGGAAGATGAGGGAGCTTTCCAACTCTTACGGAGTCAGCATAGTGGCTTCAAACATTATTTATCCCTCGGGTTTCTCGCATACCTCCAACTCCGACCACTTGAGGAGGAGAAGCATAGAGTATACTTACAGGCTTGCGGAAGCCGCGTCGGAAATCGGGTGTCCCGTTTTAGTATGGGGCTCCGGAAAGGCTAGAAGCATACCTTCAGATGTGTCGGTCGAAAAGGGTTTTGAAAGAAACCTTGAGGTTTTGAAGACAGCTGCTAAGGCGGGGGAAGAGTTTGACGTAAGGTTCGGCATTGAGCCGCTGCCTAAGAATGAGACGAACTTCGTGAACACGGTTGAAGAAGCCTTGAAACTTATTGAGAACATTAACTCCGAGTTTATCGGGATAACGGCGGACGTCAGACACATGATAAGAGAAGAACAAGACCTGATGGAATCGTTAAGAAAGGCTGGGAGAAGAATCATCCATATGCATCTTGCGGATAACAACAGCAGGGTGCCTGGAAGAGGCATTATAGATTTCTCCAAGCTCTTCCAATGTTTCCGCGAAATAGGTTATAAGGATGCGGTGTCAATAGAGGCAAGGTTTACGGATGACCCTAGGGAAGAGCTCAGATTCGCACTGGAGGTTCTGGCGAAGTCGTTTTCAAACGTGTCTTGAAAATTTATAAATAACGGTGGGTCCACGTTTTTCGTGAAGCCTCGAGACAGGTTTCTGAAGGCGTTGAACAGACAGCAGCCTGACAGGGTTCCCCTCTGGGAGCTCATAATAAACGAGCCCGTTATAAAAAGCCTGCTTCCAGGTGGGACCTATGCCGACTTCGTCGAGTGGGCAGGTTTGGACGGAATATGTGTAAGCGAGGATCAAAGGTTTAAGAAGAATGGGGAATACCTTGTGGATGAATGGGGAATAGGGTGGAAGCCGATTGACGCTGGTATAAACTATCCTGTTAAAGGCCCGATAAAGAATCCCAGCGACTTGAGCAAGTATTCTCCCCCAGACCCGGATGCAGACTGGAGGCTTAAAACGCTTGAAACATATGTCGACAGGTTTAAAGGGGAGCGTGCGATAGTGCTGCTCAGCCATGAGACGTTCGAGTTTTCACACTATTTAGTCGGCGGCTTACAGAGTCTTTTCCTTCACTACCATAAGAATAGGGATTTCATCCATAGGTTGAGCGAAACCATTTCAGAGTATAAATGTAGGGTTATTGAGAGAGCTGTTAGAATGGGGGCTGACGTTGTTTTAACCGGGGATGATTACGCTGACAGAAAAGGGCCATTCATGACGGTGAGACAATTCGAAGAGTTTATCTTACCATATTTGAAGAAGGTTGTTCAAACAGCTAAGAGGCTTGGAGCTCCATTCATAAAGCATACCGATGGATACCTTTGGCCGATAATCGACATGATCGTTAACTCGGGAATCGATGCTCTCGACCCGATAGAGCCGATTGCAGGGATGGATATAGGGGAGGTTAAGAGGAAGTACGGTGGGAGGATAGCTGTAATCGGGAATGTTGACTGCTCCTATGTTCTACCGTTTGGCAGCGAGAAGGAGGTTGAGGAGGCTGTTAAGGAGACTATTGCGAAGGCTTCTCCCGGCGGAGGCCACATTATGGCTTCAAGCAACAGTATCCATCCGGCGGTAAAGCCTTCCAACTACATGCTGATGATAAAGTTAACCGAGAAATACGGTACGTACCCGATAGATGAGAAGCTGATTGAAGAATATGCTGGCAGAAAATACATTTCCAAATACCTTGTTTGAAGGATTATGAATGCGAGAGTATCGTCATGCTGACGCGTATACTCGTCAGTATATCACTGCCAGGGTGAAATCGTTCACATTAGTGCCTGTTGGGCCAGTAAAGATCAGATCGCCAGTCTGCTTGAAGAAATTGTAGGAATCATTATTCTCAAGAAACATCTTCGGGTCCAATCCACTATTGCACGCGCTCTCCAGCGTAGAAAAATCTGCAATAGCTCCTGCTGCATCAGTATAGCCGTCAATACCGTCGCTTCCAATCGATGCGAAGACAAAGTTTCTTAAATCGCTGCAGCCAATTAAGACGGATAGTGTTAACTCTTGATTTCTACCTCCTTTCCCCCTGCCCTTAACGGTTACAGTCGTCTCCCCGCCGACTATCAAGCAGGCAGGCTTTTTAACTGGAGAATCGTAAACTGCTACTTGCTTTAAGACTCCGCACAGGAACCTTCCGACTTCACGAGCCTCCCCCTGGGAGAACGAGGTTAAAACCAGCGTGTTATAGCCGAGTTCAGCTGCCTTTCTCTCCATCGCTACTAACGACTTCATGTTGTTGGAAACAATAATGTTGTTAACATTTTTGAAAAGCTCGCTCCCAGGCTTCGGGGTTTCAGCGATCTCCCCTCTTACCCCTCTTTCTATTCTTTCGACAATACTTCCCGGGATTTTCCCGGTCAAACCATACTTCAAAATTATGCTGTAAGCTTCTTTGAATGTTGAGGGGTCTGGTGAAGTCGGCCCTGAAGCTATGTATTCAACAGGGTCTCCCACAATGTCTGAAAGAATTAGCGAAACCACTCTCGCCGGCTTAAGGAAGTTTAACAACTGTCCTCCTTTAACGCTTGAAATATGCTTTCTAACTATGTTGATCTCTCTTATTTCCGCACCCGATTTCAACAGAATATCCGTCGCCATTTTCTTCTCCTCCAGAGTTATGCCTTCAGCGGGGAGAGTTAAGAGAGAAGACCCTCCGCCGGAGATTAGGCATATCACGAGGTCTCTCTGGGTTAAACCTTGGCAAACAGAGATCAGCTTCCTAGTGGATTCAACACTATCTTGAGAGGGAATTGGATGCGTCCCTTTGAAAACCCTGATTCTCCTAAGACTTTTTGCATCAACATTCTCCGGGACTATTATAGCACCGTCGGAAATTCTGTCTCCGATTTTCTCCTCACACGCTTCAGCCATGGATGCAGAAGCTTTTCCAAAACCGATTACGAAAACCCTTTCAGCAGCCTTAATTTCACCACTCATTTTCTCAAGAGCATTAGCCACTGATTTCTTCGGGTCAGATGCCACTAATCCTTCTTCAAGCATTTTCAAAACATCTTCTCTCCACTTGCTTTTTGAAAGCATCTTTTTATTCATTATTTTCAACAACAATAATTCTGCAGTCGAATGATTAAAGAGCTTTTAAACTTTACCAGTGGGCTGGCTGGAGGAAACAGCAGGAAACCGCTCCGTCATGAGAAAGCTTTTATACCTTTCCTACACGTAGAGAGGAGGAAAAGGAGGGAGAATATATGCCTCTAGTTAACGAACGCGACCTGCTTCTACCAGCATTGAAAGAAGGCAGGGCTGTAGGTGCTTTCAACGCTAACAATATGGAGATGATACAGGCATTCATATGGGCTGCTGAAGAAGTTTCGAAGGAAATAGGGGAGCCTGTAGACCTGATAATCCAGTTGAGCCCTGGTGCAAGCAAGTATGCAGGATGGGCACTGGGTGCGGGAATGGTTAAGATCGCTGCTTCCGAGACGGATATACGTATTGCTTTAAACCTTGACCATGCGACTGAGATAGAGCAGGTTAAGAAAGCTCTTGACGCAGGCTTCACAGCCGTGCTTTTCGACGGTTCTTCCCTTCCGCTTGAAGAAAACATTAGGCTTACACGGCAGGTTGTTGAAATGTGTCGTGAGAAAGGAGTGCCGGTTGAGGCTGAGCTGGGGAAGATTCCGAAGATTGAAGACTATTTCTCTCAGGCGGAAATAGCCCGTTTAAGATCACTTCCTCCGGCTGAAGCCGTAAGGATTATTCGCGAGAAAGCAGGGAAATCCGTAGAGGAGCTAATGGCTAAACCGGAGGATGTTGAGTACTTTGTGAAGAAGACGGGTTGCGACTTCCTGGCTGCCGCCTTCGGATCCATACATGGTATTTGGGACGATATATGGCCAGTCCGCATCGACAGGCTTATCGCCATTCAGGAGAGAATGCGTATCCCCCTGGTTTCTCACGGCTCCTCAGGCATACTTATGACGCCGAAGGATGCGCGTGAAAAAGGGATTGTCCTGCAGAAGGGCGAGGGCACTCTTCTAGACGCTATAAAGACTGGTGGCGTGACTAAGGTTAATGTTGCAACCGCCTTGTCGATAGCTTTCATCGAAGGCTTCGTAAAAGCCTACCAGGCTAACCCGAGTGAAAAAGACTTCAGGAAATTCGGCACCGCAGCCAGAGACAGGGTTAAGGAGAAAGCCAAAGAATACATAAGGCTGTTCTCCGGCCGAATCCCAGGTTAATCCCTTTTTCAAGCCTAGCGTTAATACATATGTTCCGAGTCTTTATACAGGTCTATATTTGCTGAAAGACTTGCTTGCACTGCTTCAGGTTAGACCTCTATTCCGAAAACGATTCTTGCAAACCATCCTATCACGAAGGATACTGCAGCAACTCCAAGACTTATGAGAATCATTTCTAGAAACATTCTTCTGAACGAGGTCTCCTTAGTTATGGAGATGAAGAAGGTGAAGACGTACACGATTAGGCTTATGCTGAGAAACATGACTGCCAGAGAAAGACGATAATCCGAGAGTAGGAGATACGGGGCTGACAATATGAGGACAGTTGCTAAATAAGCGATACCAGTGTATAAAGATGCTTTCAAAGGGTTTTTCTCAGTCTTCTCCGATTTCTGGGACAAGTATTCTGAGGCGGACATGGAGAGAGAGGCAGCTATGCCAGTTACGAGCCCCGCTACCCCGACCAGCTTACTGTTTTGAAGAGTGAAGGTTAGGCCGACAAGGGCCCCAGTAAGCTCGACGAGCGCATCGTTCAAACCCAGCACTAGTGAACCGACATACTTCACCTTCTCCTCGTCAATCATGCTTATCAAGGTCTTCTCATGCTCGATCTCGTCACTCACTATTTCCTTTGCCTTCGGGAAGACGAGGGATATTTTCTCGTAAACCTCCTCCGCCTCCTTCTCGCCTTTCTCCATAAGCTTAACCGCGAAAGTTAAGCCGAAGAGCCTTGATACGAGGAGGTATTTGAAAAAAATAAGCCTGTCGGGGGCGACGTCTCTACTCGTGTAGCTTCTCCATTCACCGTAATGGCGCAACTCATCCTCAGAAATCTTTTTCAAAAGCCGCTTATTCCCACCTTTAGCCATTTTAGAGAGAGCATTGTAAACCATATGCTCAGTTATCTCATTTCTCTGGAAAGCCAGAATCCTGTTCTTAACATCCTCATCAACCTTTTCAACCATTCATCCATTGCAGAAACAACCCCCTATATTTATTTTTCCCAAGATGATGAGCATGTGGAAAGCGGGTTAGACGTTCTCCGGACAGGGGAAAGCTTTATTTTTTTCAACTGTTTTAGATTTTTCATGAAGAATCTGAGGGAGAAGGGAAACCTGTCCTTCAGGTTCGGCGCAGATTACTATCCGGAACATTGGCCGAGAGAAAGATGGGCCACTGACGCTAAGATGATGGCGGAACTACGGTTTAACACAGTTAGGCTAGCGGAATTCGCCTGGAGCAGGATTGAGCCTGCTGAAGGGGAGTTCAACTTCGACTGGTTGGACGATGCTTTAGAAACACTTGCTAAGCATGGTGTTAAAGCAATACTGGGAACCCCTACTGCAGCTCCTCCTCCTTGGCTTATAAGGGCTCATCCAGACGTTCTTCAGGTTGATGGAGAAGGAAGACGAAAGGCTGAGGGTACAAGGAAGAATTATTGCGCTGTGAACCCGAACTACATAGAGCATTCGAAAAAGATAGTTGAAAAGCTTGTCCTCCACTACAAGGATAACCCGAATGTTATCGGATGGCAGATTGACAACGAGTTCGACGTGAACCTCTGTTACTGTGAAAACTCTATAATTGCCTTCAGAGACTGGTTGAGAAAGAAATATGGCAGTCTGGATAGGCTCAACTCCGAGTGCGGCCTCATCTTCTGGGGGTCAGGAGTATGGTTCTTGGGAAGAAATCCTGCCGCCTAGACCGCCGTTCGACATGCAGAATCCAGCGCTCTGCTTAGAGTGGCACCGCTTCTCCAGCGATGCCTGGGTTAACTACCAGAGGCTGCAGGTAGAAATAATACGTAAACATGCTCCCCACCATTTTATAACCCATAACTTTATGGGGCTTTACAAGGAGCTTGACTATTTTAAGCTTGCAAAAGACTTGGACTTCGTCTCTTTCGACTACTATCCAAGATGGTCCTCTAAGGTTGACTACGCCGCCTCCGCGATGGCGCACGACTTGATGAGAAGCCTGAAGAAGAAACCATACTTGATAATGGAGCTTCAGAGCGGCGCTGTTAAGACTCATCTCGCACCAGTTCCAAAGCCTGGGGAAATACGGCTCTGGACTGTCCAGTCGGTTGCTAGGGGTGCTAACGGAGTCCTATACTTCAGGTGGAGGTCGTGCAGATTCGGGGCTGAGGAGTATTGGCACGGCATCCTGGACCACGACGGCATACCGAGGAGGAGGTTTTCAGAGGTCAAGAGGGTTTCGGAAGAACTCTTCAAGATTACTCCTGAACTGGAGGACACGTTTTTCGAATCGAACACGGGCATCATTCTGGTTTACGATAATCTCTGGGCGTGGGATCTTGAAACCGGCTACGGTGGGAAGAACTACTATGGGATGGGTGCTTGGGAGCCGGTTCTAAACGTTTACAGAGTGCTCTACAAGCGGAACATCCCGGTGGATTTCGTAGACCCTTCATCGGAGGATCTAGGCAAGTACCGTGTTCTGTTCGCACCATCCCTGATGCTGCTGAACGATAGGATTGGGGACGCGTTAAGGTCATACGTTAAGAGAGGCGGGGTTTTGATTGCGACACCTAGAACTGGTTCGAAGGATTGGAACAATAACATTGTGGATAAACCCCTCCCAGGAGAATTGTCTGACGTTCTCGGGGTAAGGGTTGAGGAGTACACAGGTCTGCCGGAAGGCGAGACGTATGAAGCGTTGTTTCTCGAGGGAAAAGTGTTCTTCAGGGCGCGAAACTGGGCTGAAAAACTTGAAGTCGAGGATGCTGAAGTAATGGCTGAATACAGCTCAGGCATGTATGCTGGGAAGCCCGTTGCAACCATGAAGGACCTCGGCAGGGGCGTCACCATCTACGTTGGAACCTTCGCCACCGCAGAGTTTTACGATGAGCTGATAAACCGTCTTCTAAGAATGGGTGTTGTGGAAGAGGTTTTTCCGAGTCAAGAGGGAGTCGAGGCTGTTAGGAGGAGTGGAGGCGGGAAGGAGGTCTTATTCCTGTTGAATCATGGCGAGGAAGTCTCTGAGCTAAGCCTTGGCACAAGGGTCTTCAGAGACCTTGTTTCCGGCGATAGGCTAAGTGGCTCGCTTAGAATTGCGGGACTAGACTTTAGGGTTGTGACGCCCAGCTAGCGTCTGAAAGACGCTGGAATATTCAGACTATTCGCCGCGCAAGCTTAAAGGTTAAAAGCACACGTTCACCCCTATTTTTTAATGTTTAAAGCAAGGTTCATAGACATTGAGCAGGGTTCCTACGAGGTTCTTCTAAACGCGGATGATGCAGGAGAGCTTGGAGTCCATCCGCTTGACCACGTAAGGATATACTGTGAGAAAGGATCCCTGACGGCTGTGGCGAATATCACTTCAACCCTGTTAAACAGGGGTGAGATAGGAGTCTTCACGGAGGTCGCTAAGGCTCTAGGGTTGAAGGACGGCGATACGGTTAACGTGGTCCCAGGCGAGAGACCCCAATCCATAGCCTATATTAAGAAGAAGATGAAAGGGCAAAAGCTATCCGGAGAGGAGATACGCGTAATTATTAGAGATATCGTGGAGAACAATCTTTCAGACATTGAGCTCTCCGCATACGTGAGCTCGATCGAGATGCGTGGCATGGATATGGATGAGGTGACGGAAATGGTTAAAGCGATGGTTGAAACAGGTGAAACCATTGTTTTCGATAAATCGCCCATTGTTGATGTCCACAGTATTGGAGGGGTTCCCGGCAACAAGTATGCCTTGCTAACTGTTCCAATAGTTGCAGCCAACGGGGTTACAATACCGAAAACATCGTCGAGAGCAATAACCAGCCCATCTGGAATAGCTGACACCATGGAGGTGCTTGCCCCAGTGTCTCTAACGGCTCAAAAGATAAAGTTTATCGCTGAAAGCATCGGAGGCACCTTGGCATGGGGTGGCAGTGTTAACCTTGCTCCCGCTGATGACAAGATAATAAGAGCCGAGTATCCACTCTCTCTCGACCCCAAGCCTCAGGTTCTCGCTTCAGTGATGTCTAAGAAGAAGGCTGCTGGCGTCGAGCTTCTCCTGATAGACATCCCGACGGGGAAAGGGGCTAAGGTTGAGACGGAGGACGAGGCTAGGAGCCTCGCCCAAGACTTCATAGAGCTCGGGAGAAGGGTTGGCATAAGGGTTGAATGCGCCATAACCTACGGTTCACAACCGTTGGGAAGAGCTGTTGGTCCCGCGCTGGAAGCCAGAGAGGCATTGATGGCTTTAGAGGGCAAGTATGCGCCTAGAAGCCTGGTTGAGAAGTCCTGCGTCCTAGCTGGAATCCTCCTGGAGATGGCGGGGGTAGTTGAAAGGGGGAAGGGTAAGGAGCTTGCTGAGGAAACCTTGAAAAGTGGAAAAGCCCTCTCGAAGCTTAAGGAGATTATTGCTGCTCAAGGCGGTAACGCTGAAATAACTTCTGACGATATTAAGGTGGGCCGGTACACTTATGACTTTACCGCTTGGGAGGACGGGTATGTTCAAATGGTTAACAATGCTGCTGTGATACAGATATGTCGTGCGGCTGGGGCTCCCAGGGATAAGGGGGCAGGCATGGTGATCTGGCAGAAAATGGGCAGCCAAGTTAAGAAGGGCGATAAGCTGTTTACGATTTATGCCGACAGCATGGTTAAGCTGGAGCGAGCAAAGGCTTTAGCGCAAAGGCTCACGCCGATACCGATAGGGGGAATGCTGTTGAAAAGGGTTCCGGATTACACGGTTGCTTAGAGTTTTTAAACACTGCCACTCGTCTTTTTTGAAAACAGTTGCTCCTCAACGTTTTTAACTCCTACTGTTAACCGTATTTCGAAAAAACTTGGAATGGTGGAGAAAACCAGTCAGGATGATGAGGCTTGACTATCTGGACGCTTTAAACAGGGTGGCGGAGTCAGACATGGATAGGCTGGCCCGGTGGAAAAAAGAGGAGTGGAATATTAATTGCGAATGGGTTATAGGGACTCCGGGAACGGCTCCTGGGCTCGGCTACCTGACGACTTTCAACACGCCTAAGTTTGAAAAGTATCCTGATCTGGGTGATTTCGACCTGATAAGGGAATACTTGCCTTATGCTAGAAAACATGGCATCAGGGTCCTAGCCTACTTAAACATGCACTGGTACTCGTACGAGTTTGGACGGAAGCATGCTGATTGGGAGCAACGTGTTGAGGATGGAAGAAGCTATGGCAGCGTACATCTGCTTTATGGCTCTGGAACCACTTTCTGCGTAAACTCAGGATGGAGAAACTGGGCTTTCGAACTCATAGAGGAGGCTATGAAAACAGGGATTGACGGGGTTTTCCTGGATGGACCGGTCGTCTTCCCAGAGTGCTGCTACTGCGAGTCATGCCGGGAAAAGTTTTCAGCCAAGTATGGCAGCGAGATCCCCAGCTGGGAAGACTGGTCTAACCCTCTCTGGAAGAGATTCATAGAGTTCAGAGAAGAATCCATGACCGATTTCCTCAGGGATGCTCGCCAAGCCGTCAAGAGGGTGAATGAGGAGGGAGTAATATTTCTTAATGGTGGTGCTTGGTGGCCTGGCAGCTGGAGAGTAGCCCGCAACATTGAAAAGCTTAGTGAATACGAGGATTTCAACGGTGCAGAGGCTTTCTTCCACCCTGGTTCTCAGAATGTTCCCATAGTCTTCTGGACGCTTGAGGCTAAGCATCTTGCTGCAAAAGGCAAGCCTGCGGTTGTCTTCAGCCATCACGCACTTGGTAGTTGGCATTACGTGCCGCTTCCACGTTTCGAGGCCGAGATCTCTGTTGCGCAAACCGTCTCCTGCGGGGCAAACCCATGGTTTGCAGTGTTCAACTACGCTCTAGACACTAGGCTGGAGGATGCCTTAACCCCTATGAGAAACATTCTCGGCTTTCTCTCTAGGAACGAAGAGTACTATACTGACACCGTTTCCAAGGCTGAGGTCGCCCTACTGCTCTCATCGCAAACATCCACGTTCTACTTGTCTGAACTCAGAGAACTATACGTTGATCCTGGGACAGGTGTTGAGAGGGACCTTAAAATAGAGGATGGCGCTAGCAATATGAAAATAAACCTGAAAGCGAGGAAGGCGGTATGTGACGAGGTCTACACTAACTCTATACTGGGTGCTGCAACCATTTTAAGCCGTATTCATATCCCGTATGACGTGGTTCTGGATGATGCTCTTGCCAAAGGCGAGTTGAAAAAATACTCTCTGCTAGTCCTTCCAAACTCCGCCTGCTTGAGCGATGAACAGATCCGCAGTATTAGAAACTTCATTGAAAACGGGGGAAGCGTGGTCTGCTCCTTTGAAACCGGTTGTTACGACGAGTATGGGGATCGTAGGCTTGAAAACCCGCTCTGGAGTATTCTAGGCATAGAAAAATGCGACGGCATGATGCTTCCTAGAGTGGGTGAAGAATACATGAGGCTTGCAGAGTCCGAGGAGAAAATCTTCTCAATGCCTAGACACGCATTAATCCCTAGGCCAGTGTACAGTCTTAAAACTTTAAGCAGGCAGGATGCTGCTGCCATATGCTTTTTCATGAATCCGATAGGTGCTTATTACTCGGCTCCCAAAGGGGTTTCGAACTATGCTGCAATCATCTGCAGGCGTCACGGTGGTAGCAGAACAATATACTTCTCCTCGTTGATTGAAGATTTCTACACTAGATACAGGATTCCAGACATCTCGCAGGTTTATGCTGACTGCGTCAGGTTTGCAATGCGTAGGCCTCCTATTGTGGAGGTTGACGCTCCGGAAACCGTCCTGTTTGAAGTCAGGCAGCAGAAAAACACTGGAAGAATTCTTGTCCACCTCGTCAACGTTACGGGAGACATGCAGAGACCTGTTTCAAGCATAACCCGTGTGCAAAACATTAAGATTAGAACCAGGGGAAGCCGGCCTAGGAGAGTTTTTAAGCTGAGCGATAGAAACATGCTGCCCGGCAGAGAGCATGCCGACTTTTTCGAATACACTCTAGACAGTTTGATGGTTTACGACGTGGTTGTTTTCGAGTTTTAAACCAGATTTAACTCCTTCTTCCTCAACCAGCCTTATCGCCTTCCAGACTAGGCCTTGACTCTCCTTCAAAGCTCTTCTAGCCTCGCGGGCCCCAACCCTTGCTAAAGCCATTACTAGGGCAACCTTCAAATCATACTTGCTCCTCCTGTATATTTCCTCAGCTTCCTCGCTCGACACTCCTGAAAAGAAACGCAGTAGCCTCCTGGCTCGTGACCTAAGCTTCACGCTTAAAGGCTTAATGTCTATCATCAGGTTCGTATACACCTTTCCGATTCTCACCATGGATACTGTTGAAATCATGTTTAGCACCATTTTCTCCGCAGTACCGGCCTTCATTCTCGTGGATCCAGCTATCGCCTCTGGCCCCACTATGGGCGTTATCACTATGTCAGCGTACTGCCCTATTCGAGGGTTTGGTACCGTTGCAACAACGATTGTTCCAGCGCCCCTCCGCCTAGCCTCTTTAAGAGCACCAGCCACATAGGGAGCCCTGCCTGAGGCGCTCAAACCTATGACAACATCTCTCTCAGAAACCCTCAGACGCTTAACATCTTTAACACCTGCCTTCATATCGTCCTCCGCACCCTCAACAGCTCTAAACATTGCTCTTCTTCCACCAGCTATCAGCGCCTGAACCATTCTTGGACTTGTGCCGAAGGTAGGTGGGCATTCGGCAGCATCTATAACCCCTATTCTGCCGCTCGTGCCTGCACCCACATATATCAGTCTACCACCCTTCTTGAATGCTTTGACAACTGTTTCAACAGCCTTCGCTATCTTCGGTATCTCGAGTTCAACAGCCTTCGCTACTTTCTTATCCTCCCTGTTTATCATTTTCAAAGCCTCAGGTATACTAACCCTGTCGATTTTAACCGTACTAGGATTCCTATGCTCCGTTAACAGTTTTTCAAACTCGGCGTCTATCCTCTCCAGTCTTGAGGCAGTCTTCAACCCGCTATCTGTTAACCCGCTTGATGATAAATCTTAAGCTTGAAAGAAACACTTATATGTCTCCATTCTGAACAAGTTTTTCGTTGAACCTGGAGGAAAGAAGTTTTAAAGGCAGGGATCTCAAGCCTGTTCTGGAAATCATCAATGACGCAATGCCTCTAGACAGGCTTAACGAAGAATCCTTCAGGTACAGGGTTCTCCTGCAAGAGAATTATGATCCTGAGCTATGCATTGTTTCGGAGCTCGAGGGAGAGGTTGTTGGATTCATTTACTCCGTGACGAGGGGTGAAACAGGCTACATCAACATACTTGGTGTAAAACAGGGTTTCAGACGCAGGGGAATCGGATCTAGAATGCTTGCAACCATTGAGGAGAAACTAAGTAAGAAAGGAATCAGGCGAATAGTCTTCTCAGGCGGCCCGAGATACCTTGTTCCCGGGGTTGACGTTAAGGCTTACTCTAGGGCGATAGGCTTCTTCACTAAGAATGGTTACAGCGAGTTAAACAGGGAATCTGTTTCAATGAGCATGTCGCTCATGGGGTATACTACTCCAAGAGAGGTTTTAGAACTTGAGAAAAAGCTTACGGCAGAAGGGTATTCGTTCCAGCAGCTTGACGATGAACATGTTTTGGAGCTTCTCCTCTTTCTTAAAGCCAGGTTCCCATGGTGGTATGAGGACGCTAGGAGGACTATGGAGAGATACCCTCGGTGTCTCGACTGGTTTACACTGGCTTTACGCAACGGGGAGATAGTTGGCTACTGTCAAATAGCGACTGATGGCTTAATAGAGCATTTCGGCCCGTTTGGAGTCGCGGAGGAGCATAGGAACAAGGGGGTTGGGACAGTCCTGTTTCACAGGTGTTTAAGGCTAATTCAGTCTCTCGGAGGTAAAAACGCTTGGCTTGCATGGGGCGGTGGGAGAAACTATAGTTTCTACATTAGGAACGGAATGTCTGAAACCCGCAGATTCGCAGTTTTCGCCAAGAGCATCGGAGGAGAGTGACCGCAATGGGTGTTAAAATACTCGCGTTCAGCGCGCACACAGGAGATGTTGAAATCACAGCTGGTGGAACAATTCTGAGGAATGCTGAAGAAGGCGGGAGGTGTCTCATACTCCACATGTTCAAGCCGTCAGGCAAATGGGCCAGGCCGCCGGGGATCTCGGTTGAAGAGTATGCTGAAACAAGGGTTAAACAGGCTTTAGAAGCGGCAAGAAAGCTGAATGCTGAAGTGTGTTTCCTAGGGTGTGTGGAAGGCGTGCCCTATGATGCTGAGGAAGTCAAGCTGAAAATGTACAGAAGCCTTTTAGAGTTCAAGCCTGATGCAGTCCTGATACATTGGAAGGGAAGCTATCATCCTGACCATCTTGCATGTCATCTTCTCGCCATTCAGGCTTTCGAACGCTTCACCGGGGAGCAGAGGGCTGAGGGGAAGAACAGCAGGCTGGCTGAGCTTTACTATCCTGAGAACTGGGAGGACCCGCAGGGCTTTCAACCGGAGGTGTATGTGGATGTTAGCAGTGTTTTCGAAAAATACGTGGATTTAATTAAGACGTATGATTTTACCTCTGGAAAGTATAGTGGGTTTAACTATGTGGATTACTATTCCTGCTTGAAAAGGATTAGAGGACTTGAAGTCGGCTTTCAATACGCGGAAGCATTCATGACGTTCGGAGACTGGGGTGTTAAAAGAGTAAGGAGGAAAAGCCTCCTGGGCGAGTAGTTTGGCAAGCAGGGTTAAGCCGGGGCTTGATGTTCTTCTAGATAGTGAAAAGCTGGTTGAAAAGCTGCGTGGACTAAACGTGGGGCTCATCATAAACCATACTTCAGTAACTAGAAGCCTTGATCCTTCTTACCTACAGCTTCTTGGAAAGAGGATTCGGATTAAAACCATCTTTACGCCTGAACACGGGCTGTGGGGGGCTTACGGCGCCGGTGAGCCGGTGGAATCTGAAATACTTCCTCTGAAAGGAGTTAGGGTCCAAAGCCTATACGGCGCTCAGAGGAGGCCAAGCGTGGAAATGCTTGAGGGCTTAGACATAATCATTTACGATGTTCAAGACGTTGGGTGTAGAACCTACACCTACATATCAACCATGCTGAACTGTTTGGAAGAGGCGTCTGCGAAAGATGTTGACTTCATGATTCTCGACAGGCCTAATCCAGTAGGAGGAGTTACCGTCGAGGGCCCAGTGTTAAAGAAGGGTTTGGAATCGTTCGTCGGACCATACTATCTTCCCCTCAGATACGGTTTGACTCCTGGCGAGCTTGGTCTTCTCTACGCTTCCGAGAAGAATTTGAAGCCTCCTAAGGTGGTAACCATGTCCGGATGGAGCAGGATGATGCATCATCCTGAAACAGGCCTACCCTGGATACATCCCTCGCCCGCAATACCAACTCCAACCACCGCATTACTATACTCGGGAATGGTTCTGCTTGAAGCCACAAACCTTTCTGAAGGCAGGGGGACCTACAAGCCTTTCGAAGTCTTCGGCGCCCCATGGCTCAAGTCAGCGGAGCTTGTTTCAATTTTGAAAAAGAGGCTTGGAAAAGAGTGTCGCCCCATGGAAACCAGGTTTATCCCCTTCTCTTCGAAGCATAGGGGCGAGGTTTGCAGGGGTGTCCACCTGGTTGTGGTGGACCCGAAGAGAGTCAGGCCTTTTAAGGTTGCGGTGCACGTGGTTCAATCCGTTTTAGAAGTCCACTCCAAGGAGTTTATGGTTGAGCATGAAAAGATGGACAGGTTGCTAGGCGACAGTGAGACTAGGAGAAGCATTTTAGGCGGGGCGAGGATTGAGGAAATAGTTTTAAGGCTCAGGGAAGAGCAAAAAAGGTTTAAAGCGAGAATAAGGAAGATTTTCCTTTACGATTGAAACGTATAGTTGTTGCAGGTGTTGACGGGGGTGCGAGCACAACCAGGTGCGTTGCCGTTGAAACCGGCAGCTGGCGTATAGCTGCGTGCAAATCCGGACCCTCGAACATTCTTTCAGCAGGCCCCGAGAAAACCCTGTTCTCAGTGAGGGATGCGTTTAACAGAGCATTAGGGAAGCTTGGGCATGACGAGGCTGAAGCAGTGGCCCTGTGCCTTTCAGGAGCCTGGACCGCGGGCGGAAGGCTTGCAAAACTGTTCCATGGAAAGATAAAAGCCAGGAGAATCATGATTAAAAGCGATGTTGAAGCCGCTGCAGCGGCCTGCCTAGGGTTTGAAAAGCAGGGTGTCGTGGTCATAGCTGGAACAGGATCTGTAGTGCTGGGCGTCTCAGACGGATCGTTCTTCAAAGCCGGAGGATGGGGCTACATGCTGGACGATGAGGGGGGAGCCTATCCTGTTTCAATCGAGGGTCTTAGGGCAGCGTTTCAGTCTTACGATGGAAGAGGAGAGAAAACAAGCCTTGAGGATGAAGCAAAGCGTTTCTTCAAAGCAGAAAGCATGGAGAAGCTGGCTAGACGTATCTACGATATGAGGCGGGAACGCATAGCGCTTTTCGCGAAGATTGTGAGAAGGGAGGCTGAGAAGGGCGACAGGGTTGCTCGAAGCATAATTGAGGATGCGGCAGAGTCTCTTTCGAGAGGCATGCTGGCTGTAATTAGAAGGATGAAGCTAAATCCTGATGAAGAGCTGAATGTTTACTTTGTTGGCGGCATGTTTTCGAATCACTCGAACATATTAGCCGGAAGCATCTTGAAGCATCTTTCGCAAAAACGCGTTAGGATTAATGTTAAAAAACCGGCATACTCCCCCACCGTAGGCGCGTTAATGATCGTTTTCAGAGAGCTCGGAATGGTTCTTCCAAGCAAAGTTTTGAAGAAAGTTGAGAGACAGGTTTCAAAGAGCATATAGTAAGCCTATAGATGCCTTAATACGTACTGATAATGTGAAAACATGCGGGTCGCTTTTATTTGATCCCGTATAAGACAGTTGAAATATTTACAATTCAACGACTTCATTAACTATTGCCGGACAAATTCTTTCAACACCCTCGTAGCGTAAAATCTGTTCATGAATTTTTTCTAGTTCACCCATATCTTTGCAAACTATTTCCGCAACCAGATCGTGATCTCCAGAAGTTAAGAAGAGGGACTCTACCTTCTTAAGGTTTCTAAGACTTCTCATCACACTCATTAAGTATTCTGGCTTTACATCGATTCCAGTAAATGAACAAACCATGTTTACTCTCTTATAGTCGATAATCGCACGGTAACCAATTATGATTCTCTCTGCTTCCAACTTCCTTATCCTCTTCCTTATTGCAGTTTCAGTTATACCGAAGTGCCGTGCAAGCCTAGTTTTAGGGATTCTTGCGTTTCTCCTCAGCATTTCAAGTATGCCGTAATTTATCCCATCCATGGTTCGAAAATCAAACCAAATGTTTATAAATCTTACCATTCTCAAAATCTGAAAAGGGGGCGAGGTAAAGATGGAAAAATCAGAAAATACTGGAAGGAAAGGAATACCCCTACTCGGAGAAGACTTTCCAGAGATGAAGGTACAGACTACTCACGGGGTCATAGAGCTTCCAAAGGCTTTCGCCGGAAAATGGTTCGTGTTGTTCAGCCATCCTGCAGATTTCACCCCGGTATGCACAACTGAATTCGTAGCCTTTCAGAAAAGATATGACAAGTTTAAATCGTTGAACTGCGAGTTAATCGGGCTCAGCGTCGACCAGGTTTTCTCACACATGAAATGGATAGAGTGGATAAAGGAGAAGCTTGGTGTCGAAATAAAGTTCCCCATAATCGCGGACACAGGTGAGGTTGCAGAAAAGCTAGGACTCATCCATCCTGGAAAGGGGACTAACACGGTTAGAGCAGTATTCGTGGTTGACGATAAGGGAAAGATACGCATAATCCTCTATTATCCTCAGGAGCTAGGTAGAAACATGGATGAGATTTTAAGGGTCGTGGAAGCCATGCAGATATCCGACAGAAACGGTGTTGCGATGCCTGCCAACTGGCCGAACAACGAGCTGATTAAGGACCATGTTATAATACCGCCAGCCAAGGATTTGGAAACGGCGAGGAACCGTCTTGAAAAAGCAAGGACAGGCGAGTTCGAGTGTTTCGATTGGTGGTTCTGCCACCGTAAGCTATAGGAGAGGAATCCTCATTTTATTTTTTTAAGCTCTCTATTTTCTTTTCCAAGCCGTCTAGTTTACGCTCAATGTTTTCAATCCGCTTCTTGCTGTCAAGCCTGTTTTTAACAAGTAAGGCTCTAAGCTTAAGCTGGTTAAACCCCTGTTTACCCCCAGTCCTGAAAACACTCGTATTAGAAATTTTTTTACCAAGCTCCTCCTCTGAAGTGTTAAGCTTCGAAGATGCTTCTGAAAAACTGTTCGAACTAGCAATAGCCTCAACTATCCTCTCTTCCTCGCTGCTGATTTCCTCAAGGTCCAGCGACAAGTACATCGTCAACAGATCATACACAATCTCCCTCGAAACCTCTTTAAAATCTTCAAACGTGAAAAGGTAATACTCTGGAAGAAGAATGTATCTGACACCCAGCTCGCTGGCAAGGCTAGCTGCCGAAGCGTCTGAAAACCCTTTGCATATTAGGAGCGGTTTAACTTTTAAAAGCTTAGCGTTGCTGAAGACCTGTCTAACATCAGTGACTGAGGCTTTTCCAGACTTAACCTCAACTGCTAAAACTTCTCCTCCCTGGTCTCTCGCAATAAGATCTATCTCTGCAATCTTCACTCCCCCAACAACTATAGGCTTCCTTTTTTCTAAAACCATGTAGCCAAGCTTCTCCAAGATTGATACCGCAATGTCCTCCGCTTCCAACCCTTTTCTCATTAACGGTTTAAAATGGCTTATCCGGATTTCTTATTTAAGTGTTTATTTTTCAACGAGAAACATGGGCTTGTTAAAACGAAGGAAAAACACTCAATGCTTTAACTAATTTTTTTCGAAAACTTAAGCGAGAATTTTAAGCTTTTCATACGGCACCTCGTTAATAGGCTTCTCTCCTGAAAAGAATCTTTTAAAATCTTCGACAACTGTGCCGAACAACTGTCTCATCCTTTCATCAGACCCGCCCGCTACATGGGGCGTAAGAAAAACGTTCTCCAAATCGTAAAGGGGGCTGTTACTCTCTAAAGGCTCCTGTTCAAAAACATCCAGCGCTGCTCCAGCTATCCATTTCTCCCTTAAAGCCTTAACCAGGGCGTTCTCGTCTATAAGCGCGCCTCTAGAAGTATTTATCAAGTATGCTGCGGGCTTCATGAGTCTAAGCTCTTTCTCGCCGATCATGTGATGAGTCTCCGGGGTTAAAGCAGCATGCAGAGTCACCACGTCTGAACACTTGAGCAGCTCGTTCAAACCAACCTTTCTCGCTCCGTAAGAAGCCACTTGGCTCGGCTCAGCGTAAGGATCGTAAACCATTATGCTAACTTCAAACGGTTTAAGCAGTTTAACCAGTTCCTTAGCCACCGCACCAAATCCTATTATTCCTATCGTCTTCCCATTCAATCATAAGTCGTAAAGCCTCTCTGCTCCCTGTGAACCCAGTTCCTCATCCTCATTGCCTCAACATATTTCGGTATCCCTCTTAAACAGTTCAGTATCATGGCTATGGTAAACTCTGCCACCGGCTTAGCTATTGTCGAAGCAGCATTAACAACAATTATCCCTCTCTTGAAAACTTGTTCCGTCACATAGGGTTTAACGCTTCCAGCAGCATGACCTATGATTTTAAGCCTGTTCGCGTTGTTCAAAACTTTTTCAGTGAACCTTGGAGAACCCCAGCTTGTGATGCACCCATCTACGTCAACAATTAGCTCGGAAAGCTCATCCTCATTAAGATTCCTATTAAACGGGTTAAAGACACATTCTGCGAAAGACCTAAGCTTCTCCTCGTCTCCGGCTCTCGAAATCCTGCTGTAGAGCTCTGCAGGTATTGTAATCAGGACTCTCACCCGCTTACCGCTGAGGCTCATGACCCCGTGTTTTCACCTTAAGCAATATTTAAGTATGATATTGAAGTGAAACCGGTGAAAAACATGAAGCATATGCGAGTAGCTTCAGTATCTTTTAAGGGAGCCAGGAGAGCGACGGTTGATGAAACAATAGAGAACAATGTGAAGGAAATACTGTTCCTCCTTAGGAAAGCACTTTTAGACGAGCCCGACATAATTTGTCTCCCTGAATGCTCGCCATTTCTAGGGTTGAGCATGCAAGAAATGGTGGAGAAAGCAGAGGAAATCCCAGGAACCATTTCTAATAAGATAGCTTCCTTCGCTAAGGAGAATAGAGTCTATACGATTTTCCCAACCATGAGGAGGGATGGTGATAAGGTTTACAATTCTGCAGTTTTGATAAGTAGGGATGGAGAGTATGTTGGAATCTATGACAAGGTTCACCCCACAATATGGGAGATTGAGGCCGGTGTTAAGCCCGGGTTTGAGCCTAAGCCGTTTGAACTAGAGTTCGGAAGAATCGGAGTAGCGATATGTTTCGACCTAAATTTTGAAGACGTCATCAAGGGTTTGGCGAGAAACAGGGTTAAAGCCGTGTTCTTCCCCTCAATGTATCCTGGAGGATTACAGTTGAGAATATGGGCTTTCAACAACGGTGTCTACATGGTGTCCTCGATAGCGGACGATGAGGGAAGCATGATTGTAAACCCTCTGGGCAGGATTCTGACTGTTTCAAGCAGCTATCAGCCGGTTATATGCTGCACCATAAACCTTGATTATGATGTTCTACACTTAGACTATAATTTTGAAAAAATCGACATGATTAAGGAAAAATACGGTTCTAAAGTCAGTTTCAAAGTGTCTAGACCGGAGGCAGTATTCCTAATGTCTTCAGAAGCCGGAGGGATTACTGTGAGCAACATTATTGAGGAGTTCGGGTTGGAAACAAGGGAAGAATATTTCAAGCGGGCTTCTGCGGCTAGAGAAGCAGCATTGAGAAAACAGCCATAGACTTTCAACAGATTACTGTTTGATGAGGAAAAGGCTTAAAGACAACGAGGAGCCTACGTGTGAATCATGAGTAAGGATTCCGACATCCGCCCGGTTGAAATCGATTTTGAATACAGGAGCTTCAGGCTGAGAACTCCTTTGAAATTCGGGAGCGTCGTGGTGGAGGAGTCTACCTCGCTTCTCGTCACCACCGTCGTGAAAAATAGGAATGGAGAGAAGGCTGAAGGCTTGGGTTCCATGCCGCTTGCGTGCGAATGGGCGTTTCCAAGCCACGTGGAGAGCCATGAGAATAAGCTTGAAGCCATGAAGCTTGTTGCAGAACGCTATGGGAAACTTCTGGTGGAAGAGGCGGGGAATAGATACATGCATCCCATAGACTGGTTTGTAAAGTATGAGGATGAAATAGCCAGGATTACGAGAAGAGTTTCCTCAGAGCTGAGGCTTAAAGAGGAGCTCCCCATACTAGCCTCTTTAGTAGCAGTCTCCCCGATAGATGCTTCAATGCACGACGGGTTCGGAAAGGTTAATAAAATATGTAGTTATGACGGGTATGGGCCTAAATACGTTGACCACGACCTGAGTTTCTACCTTGGGGAAAGATTCAAAGGCAAGTATATAGCTGACTACATTAAGCCAGAATATTCCTCAGAAATCCCGGTATTCCACCTGGTCGGTGGTCTGGATAAGCTGAGGAGTGAAGAAGATCCTGATGAGTCTGACGGTTTGCCGGCGAGTTTAGAGGAATGGATCGAGAAGGAGGGAGTTTTTTGTTTCAAAATCAAGCTTAAAGGCAGCGACGTAGAATGGGATGTGAAAAGAACTAAAGACGTGGCTGAAACCGTTGCGGAAACGCTGGGAAAGAAAGGCGTGAGGAATTTTTACTTGTCTGTCGATTCTAACGAGATGCACCCGTCTCCAGAAGCTGTTTTAGAATACCTGTTGAAAACGAGGAAAGCAGCTCCTGAAGCATTTGAGAAAATCCTTTACGTTGAGCAACCAGTTAGCAGAGACCTAGCGTCACACATGTTTAACATGAGGAAGGTGGCTGAGGTTAAGCCTGTTTTAGCGGACGAGAGCGTTACTGGCTTGGAGAGTTTCGACCTAGCCATGAGGCTAGGCTGGTCCGGAGTAGCTTTGAAAACATGCAAGTGTCACAGCTCGATTCTCCTCCTTGTGTCTAAGGCAGAGGAGCTTGGAGTACCTTACAGCATACAGGACCTGACGTGCCCAGGGTTGTCACTCGTCCACTCCGCGGGATTCGCTGCGAGGACAAACCCAATACTTGGAGTCGAGTATAATGCTAGGCAATACCTGCCTTCCGCCTTTAAAGAGGTTCAGGAAAGGTTTCCCGAAATATTTGAAGTTAGACAGGGGAAAATAAGGACCGGGTGTCTTAACCAGACAATAGGCCTTGGTTTTTAGCTTTTAAAGGGATGGGAGCAATTATGCAACTAGTGTTGTTTTCAAAAATGTTTCAAGCCCTCTCCTTAAAAGAGTTCGCAGAAATAGCTGCAGAAACAGGTTTTGAAGGCGTGGACCTTACAGTCAGGTCTAACGGCTACATAAAGCCCTATGAGGCCGAGGAAAAACTTCCCTGGGCTGTTGGAGTATTCGAGTCAGAAGGCTTGAAGGTGCCGATGATAACGACTGAAATAACTAGCGTCAACCAGCCTTATGCTGAGGATGTTTTCAAGGCTGCTTCCGAAAACGGGGTGAAATACTTGAAGCTGGGCTATTGGCAGTACAGGGGCTTCGGCTTTCTGCGGAGGCAAGTGGCGGAAATACGTGTGGAGCTTAGAAAGATTCAGGAGTTGAGTAGGAAGTACCGGGTGACTTCCGCAGTGCATATTCATTCAGGCATGTTCATGTCTGCAGAGCCAACAGTCGTATGGCTGATTCTGAAAGGGTTTAACCCAGATCTCGTTGGCGCCTATGTTGACCCTGACCACATGGCTGTGGAGGGAGGCTTAGCAGGATGGCTAATGGGCATGGATATTTTAAGTAGAAAGATAAGAATTGTTTCTGTAAAGGATTACGGCTGGTTTAGAGAAGAAGGAGAATGGCGGGTGAGAGCAGTCCCGCTTGGGGAAGGACTGGTCCCGTGGAGAAAGGTTTTCGAAATACTTGGGAAAACGGGTTTCAATGGCCCAGTATCTGTACACAGTGAATACGACTCACCGCTGGCCGAGATCCTGAAGCAAACCCGGAAGGATGTTGAGTATTTGAAAAACATTTTAAGTCTGCTCTAGAAGCTTTTAAACCTGCTTCAAGCAGGTCAAGTTTCTAAGCGGCAGTAAACCTTTAAACTCTGATGCTACTGTTTTCACGTGAATACTACGATCAGAAGGCTGAGGAAAATTAAAACATACTCTGAAGAGCTAGGCTTGGATTTGAACAAGCCTGAGGACCGTTTCAAATGGTTTCTAGCCTCAATACTATTCGCTAAAAGAATATCGTCGAAAATTGCTAAGAAGACTTTCAAAAGGCTTCAGGAAGAGGGTCTCGTAACTCCGGAGGCAGTACTCAACGCAGGATGGGATAGGCTGGTGGAGATTCTCGACTCAGGAGGATACGTCAGGTACGATTTCTCAACCGCCACGAACCTTCTGGATGTTTCGAAAAAGCTTTTGGAAGAATTCGGAAGCATAGATGAGGTTCATAATAGAGCCAAATCATCTAGACACCTGGAGGAACTGTTAGCGGGTTTCCGGGGGGTCGGCCCGGCGGGGGTTAATATTTTTCTCAGGGAGCTGAGAGGAATCTGGAGTAAAGCGGATCCTGAGCCTTCTAAACTTGCCGTTGAAACCGCGCGGAGACTCGGGGTAAAGAGGATTAGAGAAGTAGAGTCCCAACTCGTCAAGCTAAACTTGGAATATTGTAAGAGAAAAGCCTGTGAAGCCTGTCCCGTAAGCAGAACATGCCTTAAACATTCCGACTAATGTTTTTCAAGTATTTAAAATGTTTACGCAGTTTAAAGACATATTTCCACCGGACATAGGCATATTGAGAACAACATTCATATGGAGGCACGCGCACTATACTTAAAATGAGAAGAAAATCACGTGGTTGGAATATTCAGATACATGCCGCGTTCTGTCTAATCCTTCTGATAATGCTGACGCCAACTGGAAACCGACCAATAGTGTCCTATGCTCAGGAATCCGAGTATGAGAGGGTGGCAATCCTGTTGAACAACGTTAAATCAGCCAAGTATCGCTTCTCGGATGAAAAGGGAACTGTTGGAGCCATAGGCTTCCGAGTCCTTGGAGAGGAGACGGTCAGCGGGGAGAATACTTGGAAGGTTGAATGGGAATATGAGGAGGAGGGGAAGGCTAGTGAGACAATGCTCCTGTGGATCTCTAAATCGACTGGAAAATGCCTACAGGTTATGGTTGATGAGGAAACCTACACTGGTCAATACGCTGAGATGTATGGCAACATAATGCTGTATGTTTGGGTTGCATGGGTAGGCGCGTGGAGCGAAGCATGGAACTTCACTACGGTATACAGCTATGAGGAGCTAGGGTATGGAAGACTGATTTACCTGGGATCAGGAATAGAAACATACGGTTCAAGCCAGCTTCTAGTCTACAAATACAGGTGGGAAGGATATGTGAACGCATCGGAATCATACCGTGGCGTTGCAGAATGGTGGTTCGCCCCCGTCAGCTTCGGCACCCTTATAGTTAAAATCTACTTTGAAACGCTCGATACTAAGGAATGGGATAAGATAGAGCTTTTATCAGTTGACCTGGTTAACCCTCAGCCACGGCCGAACATATTGATTGACGCCCGGTTTGACAAGACGCAGCTAAAGCCGGGTGAGAAACTCACTATAACTATCACTGCTTCTAACACGGGGAACGCCATTGGCACTCACAACCTTACCTTAAGTGTAGGCGGGAAAATTGAGAAAAGTTGGCTGATAGTTCTGAAACCGGGTGAGAGCAAGAGTCTAAGCCATGAATTATCCTTTGCTGCAGACGGCTCGTATACCGTGAGGATCGGTGATAAAACAGTTAGTATAACTGTTTCGACAACTCTGCCGGCAAGGTTCGAGGTTAGCAGTCTAAGCGTAAACCCGGGCTCAGTTAAAGTCGGCCAGTCTTCAACAATCTCCGTCACGGTTAAGAACACTGGCGGCGAATCCGGAACGTACGAGGTCACGCTGAAGGTTAACAATCAGGCTGTCGAAACCAAGAGGGGTACTCTGGACTCAGGCCAGTCGACTACTGTGAGCTTCGCATACACGCCGACTAGTGAGGGAACGTATAATATTGACGTGAACGGCTTAACTGGAAGCCTGACTGCTAGCAAGGAGAGTGGAGCAGCCTCAGAAACTCCTTGGCTCGTGATGATAGGAGCTATTGTAGCAGTGGTCTTAATAGTCCTGGTGCTGCTTTTAAGGAGAAAGCCTAAAGCAGAGTTTCCACCACCCCCGCCTCCGCCGCCTCCACCCAGATAATAAGTACCCCTTTTCTTTTTAATTCCTTTAGACATGTTGCTAAAACTTTTATTCATCCTTTGCGAAGGCAGGTTGGTGGAGAAGATGGATTTCTACGAGGTGGTGAGAACCAGGAGAAGCATAAGGTCTTACAAGCCTGACCCTATACCGGACGATGTGTTAAACAGGGTTCTGGATACTGCTAGAATAGCACCCTCTGGCTCAAACCGTCAGCCCTGGAGGTTTATAGTGGTGAAGGATGAAGGGTTGAAGAAGAGGCTTGTGCCTGCTTGCGGAAACCAGGGTTTTATAGCTGAGGCTCCAGTGGTTATTGTTGCGTGTGGACGCGACATCGGGTGGAACAGGGGCGGGTACATGGGTTCTATGAGCATGCTTGTAGATGTTTCAATAGCCTTCACGCATCTTATTCTCGCAGCCAGGGCTGAGGGGCTTGGAACATGCTGGATAGGCTCCTTCGACAACGCGAAGGTTAAGGAGGTTCTTGGAATACCTGAGGAATATAATGTTGTCGCTATAACTCCACTCGGGTACCCTGCTGGCGAAGAGTTCAGGGAACCCGGCTCAAGGAAGCCTCTGAGTGAAATAGTTTCCTTCAACGGTTTTAAACAGTAGCAGAAAATAGTTGCACGCATGGTTTAAGCTTAAGTGTTTCCAGCTGCTTCAATCCACCCAGGGGAGTGTCAAGCTTAAAAAGACCCTTCGTTGGAAAACATCGTTGTATGCGCATACGTCTGCCGAGCATGGTTGAAGTCCAGTTTCCATTTATCCTAGTTAAGACGAGAATCGGATTAACACTGATGGATAGGCTCGGGGGAACGAGATTCTCTAGGAAAATGGGTCTCATCTCTCTAGTGGTAATGCCCTTCCTAGGTGCGATAATGGTTTACTTGCTGCTTAACGCGGTAAACAACATGCTGAGCAACCCTAATGTAAGCAGGGTTTTAAGAGAGCTTGGGCCAGCAGCCAACATACTTCTTCCAGGTGTAAACCCGTATCTGCCTTTTTTCTACGGCTGGGTAGCGTTATTCATAGCCATGGTGATACATGAGTATTCCCATGGAATTCAGGCTAGGGCTAACGGCATGAGTGTTAAGTCTACAGGAATAATCATGCTCCTGATAATCCCTATCGGTGCTTTCGCAGAGATTGATGAGAAACAGCTTGAAGACGCTGGTCTTGGGAAAGCGGGAAGAATACTGTCCTCAGGTCCTGTTTCCAATGTGATCGCAGCCTTAGCTGCGCTAGCCGTCTTCATACTTTTAATGCTTACTTTAAAGCCGGTTGCTAACGGGATTCTCATAACTGGGCTCTCCACCAACGGTTCAGCCTACCAGAAAGGAATGAGGGCCGGCGACATAATAATAGGTGTAAACGGCGAGTCAACCCCCGATTGGAATAGTTTCGCTGAAGCCGTTAGAAACGCTTACCAGAAGGGTGAAAACATAACTTTCATGGTTCTGCGTAACGGTTTTTCCAACTATACTTTCACACTGGGGAAAAACCTTAGTTCCAGTGGAATACTTAACCTGGTTCCGCTTAAAGATGTTCTTGAGAACTACTCTCTAGCCTTAACACGGTCCCCTGTTGAAGGTTTTGTAACATACCTTATGATCCCTACTGTTCCGTTCCCATGGGTTTACGAGACAATTCCTTTCTCAAGTCTTCTTCAAGAGTACTACGTGTCGACTCTTCTAGGCGAGTATTATCATTACCCGGTGAACCTTCTCTTCTGGACCTGGTTCATAAACTTGAACCTTGGTATATTCAACGCTCTCCCCCTGTATCCTATGGATGGGGGAGTGGTTCTAAAACTGTTCTGCAGAAGTAAACTTAGAGACAGGATTAGCGTTAAAGCCATTGACAAAATGGTTTACATGGTGAGCCTTGCAATATTAGGTCTTATCGTAGGATTGATAATTCTACCATACCTCATGTAAGGAAGTTTTGATTCAGGAAAAAATAAAAATATTTGTTGATGATTCCTAAGATGGTGGAGGAGGTGGAGGTGGTCTCACTATCTCAGCAAGCTTCTGCTGTGTCAGGATAAGCAGTATCGCAGGGATAACGCCCCCACATATGAGCCCGATTATCAATTGAGCAGGGTTTGAAGCAACCCTGTATGCATCCTCGTATCTTCCCTGGTCTATCGCGTCAACGATCTTCGGCTTCCAGACTGTGAAAGCTGTGAAAACCCCGAATCCTCCCAATGCAAGTAAAACTATTCCCCATATTATTAAGCCGCCGAAGAAGTAGAATCCCCAATATCCTAGTAACGTTATGAAACTTACTATGTTCCAGAGACCCGCTAAAGCCATAAGTGCTCCTAGGATTAGGAGAGCCAGGTACGAGTAGTTCGCAAAGTTTCTCGCATCTGTTGACGTAGCCATTTTATTTCACTCTAAAATCTTAAAAGATAAGTATATAAGTCTTTTCCAAATAATTAGATAAAACTGGCTTCTACACTCTATGCACATCCTATTCGAACCATAATTTTCAAAATAAATACGGGAACAATTAGACGCGAACCTGCTTTCTGATTCACGAACACCATGGTTAAAAGTGTTATTGACATGAATAAACATGGTTTAAAGAATACTTCCACCCTACGTAGGGAAGCACAGTATTTGTCCAAGCTAAATGTTCCCGAATGTCTTTCACCGGATTGTTAAAAACTTAAAAATTCTACTCTTCTCTAAGAACTTAAGTCTTGCTGCAGACGCGTGACGAATGCTCAGGGAACACGGTTCTGCTGGATATTGAGGACCTCTGGAAGAGCTATGGAGAGACAGTCGGCGTAGCAGGTTTATTCATGAAGGTTAACTCGGGAAGTATTCACGGCTTAATAGGTCCAAACGGAGCCGGTAAGACGACCACTGTGAAATGCGTAGTCGGCCTTCTCAAGCCTGACAGGGGGAGGATAATGGTTATGGGTATGGATGTTAAAAGCGGCGAAGGCTTCAAAAGGCTCATCGGATACTTGCCTGAAGCCCCGTCCCTCCCAGACTACCTTACCCCCAGGGAGTTTCTAGGGTATGTCGCGAGAATCAGGGGGGTTGAACCCGGGGAGGAGACCAGGAGAAGGGTCCAGGAGTTCCTAAGCATGTTTGAGCTTAACGATTGTGAAAACAGGTTTATCCTCGAGCTCTCAAAAGGCTTGAAGCAGAGGCTCGCTTTAGCAACAGTATTCATTCACCAGCCTAAGCTGATAATAATGGATGAGCCTTTCATAGGGCTGGATCCGGAGGGCCAGCGGCTTGTGAAAAGCCTTGTTAGAGATATTGTTAGCAAGGGTGGGGCAGCACTCGTGTGCACGCATATGCTTGACATGGCTGAAAGATTCTGCACCAACGCCACAATAATACACAAGGGTAGAAGCATAGCTGAAGGCTCTATAGATGGGCTTAAGAAAATCGCAGGACTGGAATCCTCGGGCACGCTGGAGGAAGCCTTCTTCAGAATAGTCGGGGGAACAGAGGGTGGAACACTCTAGAATACTGCAAATATTCGTTTTCAAGCTTCTCCAATATTACGGGCCATTGAGGAGAAGCTTTTCAGTAAAGTTTTCAACAATCGTGTTTTACTTCATCATAGTGTTCTCATCCTTCTTCAGCGGGTTTTTCATAAGAGGGTTCTACGGTTTCTCCGAGATGAGTGAGAAGGAACTTACCAACATAGTATCCATAACTTTTTCAAGCGTGATAGCCATGGGTGTTTTCCTAGGCCTGAAAGGCGGGATAACAGCGCTTGAGCCAGAAATAGATTTCGTTTTAACATCTCCCGTTAAGCCGTCGACATACCTTGTCGCAGACCTGCTTTTCCAATTCTTCTTCCTAAACTTCGCCGTCACGCCGCCGCTTGTTTCCTTCATGGCTGTAATGCTGCATCCACGCCTAGATTTTCTTCCAACAGTCTTTCTGTCATATGAAATCATGCTCCTCCTTTCTTCAACAATAGCCCAGATACTGGGAGTTCTTAAGAGTATTTTGAAGAATGTTGAAGTCGAGGCAGCAGGATGGGTTATCCTTCTAATACTTTTCATGCCTCTTTTAAGCATGGCCATCGGGCTCGGAGTGAACTACTCCGACTTGCCTTATCCCTCAACCTTACTGGCCAAGTACTCCTTAGACTCTCTGGGAAACCTAGAAACCTCTGTACTGCTAGTCTACATTGTTTTGATAATCAGCTCCTACTTCGCCGTGATAAGGATCAATTTTATTCCTAACGTTACTCCTCTTCTCACAACAGCGTTAATGGAGATGCCTTCAAGCAACCGTAGAATACTTAAGTGGGCGCCAAGGATGTTTACACAGATACTTTCGCCTAATATGAATGAGAAGCCGATGGCTTTAGTCGTTAAGCTTAACCTTTTAAGAGTGTTGAGAGACGGCAGTCTTTTCACAGCCATGATGCTTTTCGCAATCGCTACGATTGCAAACTTAAGCTTCCCGGTTCTGGTTAGGCAGTTCAGATTCTTCGCACTGGCAGCCTTAACCTTCAGTATACTCTACACACCCCTAATCCCAGCGATCTTCTCGATAAACTGGGGGATAATGGAGCGTGAAACACTTTGGACAGTAGCAGTCTCTGAAAAAGGGTTCCGGAGATATGTAAAGGGCATGCTCATAGCATATTTCATAGCGACCTTCAGCTTCGCCCTCATCTTCTACAGTATTTTCAACATTCTTTTAGCTGGAACACCTTTCCTAGTGCTGGATTTCCTGCTCCTGTTGTCTGTTACGCTCTTCTCATCCATACTTTCAGTAGCTACAGCACTAGTTTTGAGCAAGCCTTCCAACGCGCTTTCCCTCAGCGCACTGCTATACGTTTTCATACCGTTGTTCGGAGCAGTATTCCTCTCAATGCCTACAATAATTGCAAGAACCACGATCAGCATCGCGGACACACCGCCGCCCATGATAATCTTCACACTAGTTTCCTATACGAGCCTGATCGCCTTCCTATTATCCAAGTACACGCTTGCAAAATCGGAGACGTTCTTCGGCAGGGCTCCTGTTGAGAGACCTCTCACAAAACCGTTTCTGAAACCCCAGATGCAACACCGCACGAATTATTGGAACTACTTGCTGAATTTTTTAACACTCGCTTCATCAATACTCATGGTTGTAAGCTTAATCGGGTTCTTCCCCAGCCAGTCTGACTGGGAGGGAAAGGCATATGCCCCACCTTTAGCAGTTTTAACAAGCATAGTGCTTGCAGCATCCATCTTTTTTCAAAGGAAGACGGCAAAACAGGATGACGGAGAATTCTTGCAGCAGGCCCCTTGCAACGTGCCTTGGAAAGCATCCCAATCCTTGCTGATTCTCATCATAGCCATGTTTCTCCCAGCTGTCTTAGAAACACCGTTTCTAATATTCTCTCTTTCCACAGGCATGAGTATTGATAATTTGACGCTGCTCATCGTAGGGGAGGTTGCGATGATGATTCCCGTGCTTCTCTACATGGTTGGCAGGAAGATAAGTTTAAGCTTCCTTGGGCTAGACTCGCGAAGCGCCATGCAGGAATATAAAACGGCATTGCTTGCTCTGCCCTTAACTGTTTTAACAGGGGTTTCTGCCGGGATGATCATCGAAACCCTCATACCGGTTCCACAATGGTTTGAAGGGCTTTTCCAAATGTTTTCACCATCTTCATTCACAGAGCTAGTCAAACTGTCCCTAGTCACGATACTCATTGTCGCACCCTGCGAGGAAGCTTTGTTCAGGGGGTTTATACAGCAGGGCTTCGAGTCAAGCCTAGGGAGCAGATGGGGAATAGTATTGTCCTCCATCTTTTTCGGGGCCTTCCACCTGAATCCTTGGCAATTCCTCCCGGCTTTCCTAGTCGGAATCATACTTGGATACGTTTTCAGGAAACGCGGCTACAGGTTGTGGTGTCCAATAGCTTTGCATGCCACCTATAATGTTACACTGCTCGTCTTAAACTATGTTCTAGGCGTCTAGCCAGATTTAAATAGGAAGCATCAGCACGCACCGCTAAACGGTAAGATTCAACTGAAACCATCCGGCTGGTAAAGACCTTTTTAAAACTGCAAACTGGATGCATGCTTCAGCTCTTCCCTACCGTAAGCTTGGAAGCAAGAGTCTTGCAGCACTGTTGCCTAATGGGGGTTAATCGTTTTCCCAAGATACATTTTTATACTGCAAGAATAGGGTTGGAAACATGGTTCAACTAGCTTTAAAAGGTGGCAAGCCGGTTAGAGGCAAACCTTTCCCAAAGTGGCCTGTCTTCGACAACAGAGAGCTTGAAGCTTTGAAAAAAGTTTTGGAAAGCGGCGTGTGGGGCATAGGCGGACAATACGTTAAGCAGCTTGAGGAAAAGTTTGCAGCATACCAACACGCTAAGTATGGTGTTGCAGTAACGAGCGGCACGACCGCGCTTGAAATATCTCTCCGGGCATGTGGAGTGGGTTTTGGAAGCGAGGTTATAACCACACCCTATACTTTCATGGCTACGGCCACCGCAATACTTTACGTTAACGCGGTACCTGTCTTCGTCGATATTGAGCCCGATACTTTCAATATTGACCCGAGGCGAATAGAGGAAGCTATTACTGAAAAAACGAAAGCAATACTTCCTGTCCACATCGGAGGGAGACCGGCCAACATGGATGAGATTATGAGAATAGCTGAGAAGCATGATTTGCGTGTTGTTGAGGACGCGTGCCAAGCCTGGGGTGCAGAATGGAGGGGGAGGAGAACAGGAAGCTTCGGAGACTTCGGATGCTTCAGCTTTCAGTCTAGCAAGAACATTACTAGCGGAGAGGGAGGGATAACAGTGACAAGCGACGAGGAGCTGTATGTTAAAGCCTGGAGCCTGCATAACTGCGGCCGCCTCCCGCAGGGAGCATGGTACGAGCATTATCTCCCTGGAGTCAACTATCGCATGACTGAGTTTCAAGCCGCAATACTGCTGGTTCAGCTTGAAAGACTGGATGAGCATACTGTGAGACGCATGGAGAACGCTAGCTATCTCAACAGCAAGCTTTCTAAAATAGATGGTTTGAAGCCTCTGAAGAATGATGAGAGAATCACTAGGCATGCTTGGCACCTCTACATATTCAGATATGATCCTGAAGCCTTCGGAGGCGTTTCTAAGGCTGTTTTCGCCGAAGCGATGAAGGCTGAAGGAATACCTGTAAGCGTAGGATACTCGAGGCCGCTCTATAAGGAGCCATATCTCGAATATTTCAGAAAATGCCCATTGTCCTGCCCGTATCACGGCAGGTCCATGGATTACTCTGGGCTGAGCCTGCCTGTGGCTGAGAAGGCTTGTTACACCGAAGGCTTATGGCTTCCTCAAAACGTTCTTCTCGGCTCTAAGGAGGATATGGACGATATAATAGCCGCGTTCGAAAAGGTTAAGAGGAACGCGGATGAGCTTAGCAAGCCTTAATGATAAACACTCGTGCTCCTAACCTTTCTTTTCAAAGTTTCTGCAGGAAAATGAGGAGAAGAACATGTTTGCGGCTGAGAAACGATTCACAGTGTTAACGAGGACGCTTCTCTCCGCATTATTTGTTGAAAAATCTTATCAGGATGAAAAACATGAAAGTTAATATATAACCCTATAGTGTTTCTCATCAGCAATGAGTGGGAAAGGAATTCCTCAGTCGAAACTGATAGGCATGCAGGTTTATGATCCTGATTGCCTTTTCGTAGGGACGGTTAAGGAAATAGGGCTTGTTCCAGGCCAGGGAGGCATAACACTGTATATTTCGACGAAAGCCGGCAGCATGGTTGAGATAGAATGGGGCGACGTGAAGACTGTTGGAGACATAATCCTGCTTTCTAAGAAGATTGAAATCCCCCAGGTTGCTGTGACCGCTGCGCCTGCTGCACAGCAAGCTCCAGCCGTAGCAGCTCCTGCGGCTCAACCCTCGATACCGCTCTGCCCTAAGTGCGGCAAGCCTGGAACATGGATACCGCAGTATAAGAGATACTATTGCTACAACTGTAAACAATACATTTAAACCAAATATTCCACCTTTTTTTAAATACTTTTAATGGCTCTAGTCAACATGCTTCCTAACGTGTGTAAGCTAACTCTACTTCAGCATGAATGATTCCACTACTTGTTTCAACACCCTGTAGCAGAATAACAGGTTTTCTATCGAAATTCTTTCATTGTCTCCATGTACCATTCTTGACCATTCGTAATAGTTTCCCTCAACCATTAGAGGCTGAAAGCCGTATGCAGGTATTCCCATCCTCCTGAAGTATCTTGAATCAGTCCCACCCGTTTTAGTAGTAGGTTCAAGCCTGGCTCCGGGAACCTGTTTCAAAAGAGAGTTTTCAATCACCCTGTATAAGGGTGTGTCAACAGGGGAGACAGTTGGCTCCGACTCCTGTATGAATTCCAGCTCGTATTCAAGACCATGGAACAAATCCATAATCATGCTTTTCACACGCTCACCAGAGTATCCAGGGGGGACTCTGCAGTCAACTGTTAGTTTACACTCGTATGGGACAACGTTCTCCTTAACACCCCCTTGAATCATCGTGGGCGTCATCGTAACTTGAAGCATTGCTTTAGCAGACTCTCCCAAACCTTTATCGACCTCCGCTAGCTTATTCAGAAGGATTTCAACATTACTGATATCTTCCCGCTCGGTTACGAGCCCCATCATTTTCAGCAGGGATTCAACGTATTTCCAAGACGGGTTAACCTTTTCGCAAGCCCCTTTGAATTCTGAAACCCTGTTCAGCAGGGGTCGCATCCTGTCTATAGCGTTTACGCCAAGCCCCGGTACTGAGCCGTGTGCAGGAGAACCCTTTGTTTGAACACGATACCAGAAGACTCCTCTTTCAGCCGTCTGAATGTCGAACAGCCATCCGTTCTTAGTGAGTATCCCTTCTCCCCCGCCCTCGTTTATAACATAGTTGGCAATAATCTTTTCACCGGCTTTCTCCAGCATTTTTACAATTCCCGATCCCCCCTTCTCCTCATCAGCGGTCGCTAGAAGAACAAGGTCTCCCTTCAAATCTTTATCCACCATTTCACTGAAAACCATGGTTTCAACAGCAACCATGCTCTTCATGTCTAGTGCCCCCCTTCCCCATATATACCCGTCTTTAACAGCACCTGAGAAAGGAGGAACCCTCCACCTAGCCGAGTCGGCTGGAACAACATCAGTATGTGAAAGCAGGAGTAGTGACGGCCCTTCGCCGGAACCCTTTATCCTGGAAAACAAGTTACCCCTCCCTTTCTCAAACTCTAATATTTCGGATTCAACACCTCTCTGTGAAAGCCAGTCTTTCAGGAAGCCGGCTGCATTACTCTCGTTCCCAGGTGGATTACTAGTGTCTATTTTCAGCAGGTTTGAAAGCAGTCTCACAAGCTCATCCCTACAGCTCATGCATCAGCCTGGTTACATCCCATGGATAAAGCTTTCTATTTGAACAACCCTAGCCTGTTAAGAGGTTAAACAAGATGTATAGATTTGTGGGGGCATTTAGTTTCTTGAAAAAAGTTGCTCTGAAGCTCTAACCAGCATCCAGCATCCGATTAAGGTTAAGGCTGAGAAGAAGATTTTAACGGGATGCATTTCTTCATTAAACACTATGACGGACATTACACCGGTGAAAACCGGGAGGAGGATTTGAAGGTTTGCGGGCAGAGATGCACCCAACTTCTGAATAGCATAATAGTTGAGAAAGTTGGCTAAGCCTATTGCGAGAACTCCTGAGACCACTAGCATCAGGTTCACAACCGGCTCTGCTTTTAAAACCCTGTATACTCCTCCAGTTAAAATTGAGAAGGGAAGGTACATTATTCCGGAGAACAGGAATATGTTGGTTGTCGCTGAAAGCGGGTCTAAATCTCTGAGAACAATCCTGATGGAAACCGTGTAGACAGCCCAGAGTATTGAGGCTAACAATAAGAAGACGACGCCCGCTATAAACATTTCTCCAGGCGGAGAAAAACCTGCACCCGTTAAGATAACTCCTGAAACCCCTATGAAAGACATTACAGTGCCCATTATGAAACCCTTTTTCGAAAACATCGTCTTCTCCTCTGGGAATAGATAGAAGGCAAGTATGTCGACGAAGACAATGCTGAGTCGTGTTACCAACGTTGCTACTGTTGGCGTTGTAAAAGCTATCCCGTAAACAATTAATACCTGAAATGCGAAGACGGTTGCAATAGGGATTGAAAGCGTGTTCAGTCTTCTTAAGGAGTTTAAATAATCTTCCTTTTTTAAGAGCAGCGATAAAAACAGCAGTACCATGCTGGCCGAAATAAACCTGAAAAAATTCTGCGTGTAATTGTCGAAGAACATGCTTAAATATGCTACGAATATGTTTCCCAGAGCCCAGAGGAATACTGCAAGAAGCTCCGTTAAGATTGCGATCCTCATTCAGCCATCCCGGTTGCTCCACGAATTTAACAATTCATTTTCCCTGGAAAGTGTTTAACACGCTACTGTTTTACCAGGGCGTTAACTATCTTAAGCCAGACTTCTGCAGTGTTAGCCGGATTATAACCTCCGCCGCCCAGCACGACCAGCGGGCAAACGTTTGATTTACCAGACAGTTCTTTAAGGAATGAAACAATTTGAAGATGGGCATGGGCGGTTAGCTTCAAATGCGTAATCGGATCGCCGGCGATACTGTCAGCACCCGCTTGAAAAACCATCAATTCAAAGGAAGTTTTAGACATGAACCGTTTAGCATTCTCCATTTTATCCTCGAAATCCCGGTCAGTCGCCCAGGGTTTTAAAGGAAGGTTAAGCTTAGTCCCTGCAGCCTCCCCGCCGCCAGTCTCCCCCTCGAAACCGGTTCCCGGGTAAAGATACCTCCCGTCCTCGTGAAAATCAACGATGAACAGGTTCGGATCATAATAATAATCGTACATAACTCCGTCACCATGGTGAGCATCAAGGTCAACGTAAAGTATTTTTCTAACACCATATTTTCTTCTGGCTTTCTCGATTAAAACGCCCACGTCATTAAAAACGCAGAACCCGGCAGCCCTGCCGCGCCTAGCGTGGTGTAACCCCCCCATCGGGTTCATAGAGTATAAAACGTCCCCTTTCATGACCGCGTCCAGTGCTTCAAGCGTTGAACCAACCACGAGGGAAGCAGCTTCGAAAACACCTGGGAAAGCAGGAGTATCACCATGGTCCAGCAGACCCTTGCCCTCAACAGACATCTGCTTCACGAATTCAATATACCTCTCGTCATGATATAGGGCTATCTCCTCAAAAGTTGCCATCCTAGGCTTAAGTAAAAGAACACGGCTGTCTGAAACCAACCCAGATGACTCCAGGGCTTTGAAGAAAGATTCCAGCCTAGCTGAATTCATAACATGTCTTGGACCGAAATCATAGGATAGCAGCTCCCTCCCGTAAACCAGACCAAGGATCTTTCTCACCCCTTCTGAAACCATGCTTCTAAAACGATTCTTCACAATATTAATTTTTAGGCTTTTTAGAGCTATCTTCCCTTCCAGAGTCCGGATGGTGCAATGTTCACGGAAACCGTTTTTATTACCGTCAGTTCATCAATACTGTATCCAAGCCCCTCTCTCCCTATTCCTGAATCCTTCACGCCTCCAAACGGGAAGTTTCCAACACCGTGTGCAGGAGCATCGTTAACACTAACCGTGCCAACTTGCAGAGTCTTAGCAATTCTCCACATGCTGTATAAAGAGTTCGTGAAAACCGCGGAGTCCAACCCGAGGTTGGACCTATTAGAGACCTCTACAGCCTCATACTCGTCTCTAACCCTTATCACAGGCAGAACTGGGCCGAACGTTTCCTCCCAAGCAATCCTTGCTTCAAGCGGAACATGGTCGAGAAGAGTCGGCTCATATATTAAACCATGGTTTTTCCCTCCCACTAGCAGGAGGGCTCTCTTACTGACAGCGTCTTCCACAAGGCTTGCAACATGGTTCAAAGCCTTTTCGTTTATCAACGGCCCTACTTGAACACCCTCCTCCCAAGGATAGCCGAACCTGATGTTTCTAAACCTCTCCTCCAGTTTCCCAACAAGCTCATCGGCAACCTCTTTAACTACTAAAGCCCGGCTTATAGCGTCGCACCGCTGGCCGGAGTTCTTCACAACCCCTAACGTAATCTTCTCCGCAGCCAAATCTAGGTCTGCATCCTTAAGCACTATTGCAGCAGCCTTTCCACCTAGCTCTAGATGAAGCTTTTTCAAGCCTGCTTTAGCAGGGATCTTTGAACCAATCTCGGTGCTTCCAGTGAAGCTCACAGCCTTCACCCTCGGGTCTGAAACAAAAACATCTCCAACCTCACCCCCAGGCCCAGTTACAACGTTTAAAACACCGTCGGGAAGCCCGGCGGCCTGCAGAATCTTAGCGAGAAAAAGCCCAGTCACCGGAGTATCGCTAGCAGGCTTGTGAACAACACTGTTCCCAGAGACGAGTGCAGGCGCAATCTTCGCAACAGGGGAGAAAAGAGGATAGTTGAAAGGCGTGATGGCGGCGACGATTCCCACCGGCTCCCTTAAAACTATTGCAAACTTGTTCTTAGTGTCTTTAACCCAGTCTCCCGGAATATATTCCCCATAGATCTTTCTAGCCTCCTCCAGCGTGAGCCTCATCCTCTCCATAGCAGCATTAACCTCAGCCTTCGCGTACACTAGGGGTTTACCGGCCTCGGACACCAGGATGCTGACCAAGTAGTCCTCGTACTTCGCTATTAGTCTCGACACTGCCTCCAGTATCTCTATCCTGTCTATTGCTGCAAGATTCCTTATTCTGCTTCTCGATGAATCCGCTTCAGAAATGGCTTCCAGGGCCTCGTCCCTGCTTCCCAGCGGCGCCTCCGCTAAAACCCTCCTTGTTGAAGGCGATTTAACACTGAAGTATCGCCCGTTCCTAGGCTTAACCCATTTCCCTCCTATGAAAAGCCTGAACTTCTTCAACCCGTCTTCCTCGTCGTAAATATCTCTGAACTCGTCGGGCAGGATTATCTCGTCTAGCGTTCGAGCCATGGGGAAGCGACACTATAACAGGTTTATAAGGTTTCACCGTATTTTTCGCAAAGTAGAGCGAAAAAGATATCTGCAAGAGAAGAGTGGTGAAACAGGGTTGAAGAATCCGACAGTCGTGTTTCAGAAGCCTAAAAGCGTTATCATCGAAGACAAGGAGGTGCCTGACGTCAAGGGAGACGAGGTTCTCATAAAAACTAAGCGGAGCCTGATCAGCATAGGAACCGAGCTTACTATCTTAAGCGGAGAATTCCCTCCCCAGTCGTATTGGGCGAGCTACGGGAAATACCCGTTTGTCCCGGGATATGACAATATAGGCATGGTTGTCGACACGGGCCCTGATGCTGACAGGAGCCTAATAGGAAAAACCGTAGCCTCATACTCCCCCCATGCCATGTATGTTTCAGCCTCTCAGAAGGGTGTTATGCTCGTACCCCAAGGTGTCTCCGAAGAGGAAGCATCCTTCTTCACGATAGCGGAGATCGTTATGAACGGCGTTAGGAGAAGCCAGCTTTCATTCGGAGAATCCGTCGTGATCTACGGCGCCGGGATACTTGGCCAGTTGACAGCGAGGATTTGCAAGATGGCGGGCGCAATGCCGGTTATCGTCGTCGACATGTCTGATACTAGGCTTGAATACCTTCCTGAGAATATTGTTAGGATAAACCCGTTGAAGCAGGATGTTGCTTCAGAGGTTGAGAAGCTGACTAAGGGGAGGATGGCGGATATTGTTTTCGAGGTTACTGGAAACCAGAACCTGATTGTCGAGGAGTTTAAATGCTTAAGAAAACTCGGGAGATTCGTCGTCTTAAGCAGCCCAAGAGGACCTACTTATATAGATCTTCATGATTATTGCAACGCGCCAAGCTTCACCATAATAGGTGCGCACAACTCTTCACACCCGCCTGTCGAAACCCTGAACAATCCGTGGAGCAGGAGGAGGCACGTGGAGCTCTTCTTCGACATGCTCCGCAGCAGGGAGCTGGATGTTTCCAGACTGGTGACTCACAGGGTGCCCTATGCGAATACTCCGGAAATCTACAAGCAGCTCTTAAAGGACAGGACGAGAGCGCTCGGAGTAGTAATCCTCTGGGATTAGGACCAAGTTAATTGAGGAATCTGGAAAACTTTTTATAGGCATGTGTTGAACATCGACCCTATGAATGAGCTTATAGAGCCATTGATAACGATGGTTATTTCTCTAGCAGCCCTGCTCGCAAGCAGCGAAATAGCAATTAAAAATGCTGTGAAGCTCTCTGAAGCAACGGGGTTGGGAAAATCTCGAATAGGCTTCACGTTCGTGGCGACATCCACCAGCCTTCCGGAGCTCGCAGTAGCCTTGTTCTCAGCGACATCCGGAGAAGCAGCCGTATCCATCGGCAATGTTCTAGGTTCTAACATTGCAAACATCTGCCTAATAATAGGACTTGGACTCATCCTCTACACTTTGAAACGGAGGTCGAAAAAGCTTAATGTGATTAAGTTTAAACCCGAAGAACTCGACACTCTTTACCTTGGAATCTTCACAGCCTCAATAATCCCTATTCTTTTAATCAGCTTTCTTCCTGCAAGCCGGATCGTCGGGCTGCTACTCGTATCCATCTACGCTTACCAAACATACAAGATAATCACTAGAAGGGAATTACAGTTAGAAGAGTCTGGAGAACCTGTTGAAGCAGAAAGTAAAAAGAGGAGTCTAATAGTTTACACAGCCATGGCTTTCCTAGGCATAATTTGAGTTGTAGTGAGCACAGACTTCCTCGTCGACTCAACAGTCAAGATAGCGCTCCTGATGGGAGTGTCGCCATACGTAATATCTGCCACCATAATCGCGGTGGGAACCAGTTTTCCAGAGCTCTCCCTTGACATTCAGGCGATGTTGAAGGAACACGTTAGCCTTGCCTTTGGCGACGTCATAGGAAGCTGCTTCACAAACATTACGCTCATATTGGGCATAACACTCTTACTCTCCCCCGTTAGGCTGAACATCAAGGTTTTCTCAGACCTGGTTACATTTTCTATTCTTGCAAACATACTGCTGTGGTATCTCATGCACAGGGGAGGCCTCAGCTGGAGAGAAGGATTCTACCTGCTGATGCTCTACTCTTTATTCCTTTCATCCATTATGGGAATACTGGTTTTTCCAGAATAGGTTTAAAACTAGAGTTTAACAAACGACTCCTTAATCATTAATACTCCTCTCTTCCCAACAATCTTCCTCATAAGGCTTTGAACATCTTTGAACATCCCCTTAACGAAAATCGCTAACATGCATTTTTCCTCATCAAGATGAATATGAATGTCTGAAACAATAAGGTTTATGAAGCCGTGTTGAATATCCGTTATCTCCTCCTCCAACCCGTGCATCCTGTGACTGTAAACTATCATCAACAAGCCCGCAACCCTATCTTCCTCCTTATGTGGAATGCTTAAGAAATTCCTTATCGCCTGCTGGACAACCTTAGACCTGTCGGAACCAATTGAATCCACGAAGTAGTCCAGCTCCTTTATCAGATCCCTAGGCAGCGAGATTGATGTCCTAACAATCCTGCCTGCCATAGTTGAACTCCGCAGAATAATATTATAAACCTTACCTAGGTAGTGTTGTCAGCCACGTCCCTCTCTAAACGCTTAACCATCACGAGGGCGTCACACCCGTTCGGATAATATCTTCTTCGCAATCCCATAGACCTGTAGCCTAAAGACTCGTAGAGCCGGATCGCAGACTCGTTATCAACACCCACTTCTAAACGGATAGCTTTAACACCGTCTGCCCTAAACCTAGATTCAAGCCCAAGCATAAGCATTCTACCCACACCTCTTCTCCTCAACCTTGGCTCTACAGCAATGGACACTACTCTTCCAAGATTTTCCCCAGCAATACTTCCGCAAACATACCCTGAAACACTCCCAGAGCATTCAGCCACCAAGAAATATCTTGGGTATTGCTTCAACAGAATTGTGAAAACACTCATGGGGTAGGGGTATCTTGGAAAAGAAGCCTTCTCAATCCTCATTACTGCCTCTAAATCAGTCTCCCTAGCATCCCTGAGCAAACACCCCCTTCCAAGCATTTTTTTCAGCCTGTTCCGAACGCCATAAGCCCCTTTTTAGGCTCCTGCAACAGAGTCTGCTCATCTACTCCAAAAACTTTTAAAATTCTCATTGCTGCCGGAACTATCTGGTTCCTAACATAGTACTCATAGTCGATATCCTTCTTCTCAACCAGCTGGTAGGGCCTGGCCCTCTCACCTATTTTCGAAGACCCTCTTGTAACAATGTAGCCAACCTTATCGCCCACGTCTATCCTCCAGCCTCTCTTGGAAAGCTCCAGCGCAGCCAACACATGGGGCGCCCTGACCTCGTAAGCCTCCGGAGGCTTAGTCATCCTCTTCCATATGATCATCTTCTCCATCTCAACCCTTCCGCTTCTCGCCTCCGCTATAATGTTTCTCACGTAAGATACTGCCTTGCTAACATCCCGTGTTTCAAGCATTGTTTTAAGAACACCCAGCTGAGTCTCCTTAGCTATTTCCGCCCAGTCCCCCCTGACAACCTCTAAGCCTACAACTTCGAGACCATCATCCTCCAGAAGACCGCCATACCTTTTCTTCGCCTCAGTAAAGAGTATTCTACTATATTTCTTATCAACCCGTGCCTCCATTCCAAGCTCGCTTTCAATCCAGCCTACCAGATTCTTCAGCTTCTCACCATCCGTGACAAAAATGCTGTCAGTATCCCCGTATATTATCTTCAACCCCATTTCCCTAGCTTTCTCAATTGCCATTCTAATCGTATGCCTCCCCCACTCTGCAACGGATTCAGCAACCTCCCTAAGATACCAGCGTGCACCGACCCAGCCGGCGTAGCCGTAAAGCGTGTTCGCAAGTATCTTCAGGGCTTTCTGCCTAGCATCAAGAACCCGGTGCTCAACACTTCCCTCCTTAACGTTTTCAAGCCTCTTCCTCACACTCCTCCTAGCATCCAGGAGTTTCTGAAGCATGCTTGCGTACACTCCTCTATAGTCCTTCCTAAACCTGTGCTTAGACTCGGGTGAGACGAAGCAATCCCTGCATTCCTCGCCCTCAGGAACATAAGTGTCAGGTGAAATATTATATTTCAACATGAGGTTAGGGTACATGGATGAGAAATCTATAACGCTAACATTCTCGTAAACCCCTTCCTGAGGCTGTAAAACTAGGCCCCCCACATAAGGAACATACGGTTTCTCAATCCTTTGAGGGATTAATTCCCCTAGAGAATAGGCTTCTCTGATCAAGTATGCCTCAGCCCTGTGGCCGGGGGAGGCTGTGAAAACATGGTCCATCGGCAGGCCGGTTATCTGGGAAAGCTGAATCGCGAAATCGCCCAGCATCATCCAAATCCTGTATACCAGTTTCGCATATTCCTCTGATTGTTTGAAAAGCCTCTCCGCATCTGAAGAATTAAGATACTCGGGGTATTTATGCTCAGGAATTCTGTATTCAACGCTTAAACCCAGCGACTGAGCATACTCGTCCAACGTATACTCCGTCAACTGCGGGTTTTCACGCGCATTATGGAAAAGATCCATGTTAATCCTCCCTGTTACCGAGACATGTCCGAAAACGCTTGTGTGAGGCTTAGCATAGTTTCGTCCAACCTCTAGCGGAACATCAACCCTCTTGCACCTCTCTGCCAAATAACCCCAGTCCTCAGTTATACCGTACCCTACTATAATATCTGGATCTAAAGCTTTAACATGATTAAGAAAATCCTCTATAAGATGCTTGTCTGTTTTCCCGTCGTACTTAAACTGTCTCAACATCTTCCCGTCATAGGTAGATATTGCAACGATAGGATCGTGCTCTGGTTTAGGAGACCCTTTTTCACCCACTTTAAGAAAATGCACAGCCATCACGCGGAGCTCAGGAACCTTCTCATCCTCCAATGGTTTAACTGTTTTAACCCTGAAGGTTTCAACATTGGGTATGGATGGGAGGGACTCGTCTCTTTCAACCTCTGCTTCAAGCCAGGAGGATGGCGTGATGTTCTTCTCAAGAAGATACCTTGTCGAGAGCCTGACGTCTCCTTCGTAAGCTTTTTCGAAAAGTTTAAGCTTCTCCAGCTTTCCAACAGCCCTCTCAACATTATCAGACCTGTCCACGTATACTTTAACCACCTGGACAGGCTTTCCGAGAACCCTCTTGGAGCAGACCTCCATCCTGGTGACACCGTAGCGCGTACCCTCGGGAAGGGCTTCCTTAATCGCCTCCTCAGGTTCAACACTGCTCAAAGGCTTTAGGAAGAAAAAGTTTTCAACCGCGTCATCAACAAGTAAAACTCTTCTTCCAGCGTCTGAAACCCCCCAGAGGAAAACAGCATCTCTGCCGGAAAGGAGATCCACGTTTAGATCTAGAAGCCAGAGCTTCACCCTCAACCCTAAGTATTAAAGCATCGGAGGGGTTTTAACCTTGTCGGTAAAACCCTCCTTCAAGGGGACGACGGAGCTGGTCTTTTTCCTCACTCTTAAAACTATTATTGCGATGAACGGTAAAAATATTGCTGCTGCCAGCATGTAGACCGTAGGCATCGTATGGTTGGGTATAAATACTGCTGTAACTGTTTTATCACCATCCAGAAGTATTGTTGAGGTTGGGCTTGCTGAGGCAAAGTCCCCAGCCCATCCGGTGAACTCGTAGTAGCCACCTAGGAGACCACTCATCTTAACCTGCGTCGGCGCAACGGTGAACATAGCGGTCTCGTTAACCATGTACTAGCCTGAGCCCTTAGTATCGCCGTATGGCGACTCAACCTTCAGCTGAATGTAGGGACCTATGGTGAAGACGGAGACGTTCTCGCCACTATGGAAGCCGTCCGAGACAATCACTTTAATCATATAGTCTTCAGAAGAATCGTAGAAAACGAGGGTCAAACGTGACGGAGTCCGTGGTTATATCAAAATAACGAATATCTATAGGGAGCCAGCTTTCTCCCCTATTTAGGCTTATTAAAACAGTATAATATAGCTTGTCACCGTCAGCATCCCTGCCCTCCCAAGATATCGTGAAGTTTCTCCTCAGATTCGAAACTATTTCCCCCAGCCCTAGGAGTGATGTGTAAGAAGCTCTATTATGATTCCCAGCGGGCTCTTCGGGTCAGTGTAAGCGTACGAGCCTCCTGTGAAACCCCCCTCCTGCTCTATACATATGCCCATTTCCTTAAGGCTATTCTTAACTGATTCCATATCGCTCACGTTGAAAGCAATATGATGAATCCCTTCACCATGCTTTTCTAAAAATTCTCTCCATGTGCTTGGCCCTCCAACAGGCTCTATCAGCTCTATCGTTATGTTTTCAAGCTGTAGGAATGCTAGTTTGGCTCTTCCCTCCGCAGCCTTACCCCTATACTTCATGCCAGTCTTCTCATGCGGCTCGGTTTCAACTATGTTTGAAGCCTTTACGCCGAGAAGATTCTCCCAAACACTTATGCTTCTCTCAATGCTTCTGACAACAATCCCGACTTGGACGACTCTTCTAAACTCAACTGCTTTACTCATGTTTTTCGATGCTCCCCGGCTTTTAAATGTCTTTCTAAGGTGAAAAAAGAGTGGGCCGACAGAACCTCCCTATGGCCTGTTTAGCGCGCGCTATACGTGGGTAAGCCTATGCATCGCGTTGACTTACGGGGTAGTTGCAAGTTTAATTGCCAGATCTTGCAGATCGCCAACGGCTTCCTTTAGAAGCAACGTTGAAGCCCCAGGCTTCCTCTCATATACCACCATGCCGCTCGTCAGTACTTTAAGCTTAAACCATGGCGGAGCGTCATCCACAACTCTGGTGTCAACAGGGATACGGAGCACTTTTGAGAGCTCGATGCAAAGGTCGCTCTCCAGGCTAAGCGGGTCCTCAACCAGGCCGCCTGTATAAATTGCCACATCCATGTCTCTGAAGAAATTCCTTCGCGTAAAGCCTCCGTAAACCACAGCCACAAGAACTTCTCCATGCCGCGAAAGATACTCACGGAGCTTTTCTAGCGCCTCTTCCTTCTCCTGTGACCCCGCCTCATAGTACTTAACCTCTCTCGACGTACTCCCTCACCTCCTCAACGAATTTGCTAATCAGCCGCATACCGGAGGCTTTAGCCTCCCGATAGATCCTTGAGTCATTAACCAGCCAGTACCTGTGCAGGATGAGGTTCCTCAATCTGGTGAGAGCAGCCATTCCGTGTGCAGTCTCAGGCTTGATCACACCGTTGTAGGAGAGCTCCTCAAACGCCTCTCCGTAGCTCTCAACCCTCTTTTTGAATTTATCCGATAAGATGTGGAGAGCTATCGATGCTGCAGACTCCACTGTCAATAGCACGAGGTACCTGAGAGCGAGCCTGGGCTCAAAGCTGGTTATGAACTTTTCCTCGCTCTTCTCAAGTATAAGCTTCATATAGCTGAGAGCTTCCTCTATTTCCCTTAACCTACGCCCCACAAAATCGGAGTTAATCACGCTAATAGCTTTTTCAATGCAGCATTATTTAAGCATGGCGGTTGCAGATAAAGACTTATTGGAACAAGAGTGGTGGGGTTGAAGCTCATCTTCCAGTTCTCGTGTAATGGCGTTGTAATGATTCCTTAGATTAAGGTCTAGGACGTTTTATCAAGCCTAAGCGCCATGAGTAGTATTATGATGCCCACCGGTATAGTTACGGCAGGAGTTACGAAGACGATGCGAGGAGAGATTTTCCAGAGGAGGATCCCCACTAGGGGACCCGGTATCCCAGATATTTGTTTCACAGTGTTTATAAGCCCAAATACCAAGCTCCTGTGCTCTGGCTCAGTCTTTTCCACCACGTATCGGTTCACTCCTATGCTAAATTGTTCAATAAAGGCTAAAGCGACCATCGATGCCGCAGCCATTAATGGGGGAGCTAACGCGAATGCCAGAAGAAGCGGGAAAGCAAAGGCATCCTTAGTGATAAGTAGTATCAGGCTCTTCCTCAATTTATCAACCACAATACCAATAAGGAGAACACCAATAATTACTGCAATGCCACAGATTGTGTAGAGCATGGATATTTCCATGGTACTGAGGAAAAGCGTCTCTCCCAGGAACGCAGGAGTGAAAGGAGCTGCTATAGAGCTCGTGAAGCCATCAAATGCAAAGTATACTAAGAGGAGAAGTAGGTGAGCTCGTTTACCGACAAACTTAATACCTTTAATAAATGTTTTTAGTAGGGCAGAGAAAAAGTTTGGCTGAGTCATCTTCCGTTTTAACGTTTCATGAGTATACATGTATAGGATTAGAGAAGTAGAAAAGAGTAGGCCTGAAGCAATGAACGCCATATACACATCCGCAGTTGATAATATGTAGCCGAACACCATGTAGCTCACCATAGATGAAATGTTTTCGATGAAAAGTTGGAGTGAGAAAGCTCTGCCAACATGTTCCGGCGGAACGGATTCACTGAGCAACGCCGCTCTAGCCGGACTAGCAATAATGAACGATGCTTGGAGGAGCAGTGCCAGAATCACTTTAGCTGTGTGAAAGCGGATGGCGGCGAGCATCACTAGGTCTAAAACGCCGAACAGTACGCAGGCCAGAATCATTTTCTTCCTTCCGAAAGCATCGCTGAACGTTCCTCCCAGCATAGGAGTAAACCATAAGAGCGTGTTACTGAGCGTCGAATAGATGCCCAGCAGTTCAGCACCACCTATATCATACATCAACATTTTTAGATAGTAACCAAAGAGACAGGCTACTGCAAGGGTTTCTATAAAATCCGCTATTATAAGGGTCCTGACGTTGTGACACTTGAACAGAGCAAAGTAAGCAGATTCTCTTAGTCTAGAGATCAGCAAGGCGTAACATCCCTGTTTTTTACTAACATAGATAAGAACTTTCGAGGTACCTTTTCTAAGCTGATGACTTCATTTAGGACATGTGAATTATAGCTACGAGCATATTTTGATAGGCTTAATATAGCTACTGCTCCATTACCCAATATATTTTTTACTATAATACTGGAAACGGCCTCCGCTATAGCTTCTTCTATCTCCACTAACCTATTGCTAGATTCCACAAGATACATACCAGGACTAATAGTTAAGAAGGTTTTTCTGAGGAACTCTAAGTCCAGATACATATGAAGGAGTTCATGCCCAACTATCTTAAGTAATACGATGTAGTCTTCCTTACGGTTTGCAGACTTTGGAGTATGAAATGAAATATGTATATCTATTAAGTCTTTGACCGTTTTAATTATAACCACTTCTGGAGACGGTAAGGAAAAACAGACCGATGGGTTTTCTGGCGTTGGAATTAGCGGGCCTCTGTATTCTTCCATGATAGATAAGGTTATCATAACTTTAATGTCAAGTACTTTTTCTGTTTCTCCAAACACATTGATTAAATATTGTGATAGATTACCTGGCGTATTAAGTATCTTTGAAAGTTCGAACCATGCAACGTCTATTATCGATTTTAAGTCAGGATTGCCAACAATCTTAAGAATCATATAATGTGCACCCCGGCTCGTAAGGGCATCTTGGATATGGAGCATAAAGATCGCCATAATACTTATACGCCAAGACTCTGCATTTTCCTCCGCAGATGTCAAAATAATGGCATTCTCTACATTTTCCATGCATATCCTCTTTTCTAATACTCCTGATCTTCCTAAGAAGAGGTGATGAGTGCCATATCTCTTTGAATGTTTGTCCGCGTAAATCTCCTGCAATGAATTCATTAGACCCGAGACCGAGTGACAAATCACAGGGATAAACAAATCTGTCAGGTGTGATTTCAGTATATCGTCCAACTCTTGCACCACATCGAGTAAAAAGTTTATGGCCTTCTTCAGTGGTAAGAATGTGGCGTAAATCTTTAAAACACTCATTAATAAACCAAAATGCTCTCTCGGCTGTTATTCGAATACCATACTTCTTTGCTTCCTCCTCTAATTCCTTAAGGAGTCCCAGACGTTCATAAAGAGGGATTGTCATTGAAAAATTTGCCCTTCCGACAGGTTTCAGCTCCGTAATATTCCATAAATTCACTCCTAGCGATTTAATCAATGGTACCATATTAAGAATTACATCTTTATTTGCTCTCTGTAAAGTTGTTGCAACCGTCACGTTAACTCCTGCTTTAACTAAAAGTGTAATAGCATTTAATGTTTTATCAAAAGATCCAGGAGTGTTAGTTAATTCATCATGAAGTTCACGGGCTGGACCATGTAAAGGAACTTGCACATTGATGTGATTTTCTATCAACTCGTTTACTACATTTTCATTAATAAGCAAACTATTTATAGTAGCGTTTACTATAAGTCCTTTCTCTTTTGCATACTCAGCTACTTCAATAAACATGGGGCTTAAAAGCGGATCACCACCTGTTATAGTCAGCTCCAGTACACCCATCCCAGCTAATTCATCTATAGTTCTTTTTATCTCATGCAAAGCTAACTGACTACGTAAAAGTTTTCGTGGTGCATTTACAAAACAGAAACCACATCTCATATTACAACTCCATGTTAAGTGAATAAATGCTTCTATCGGAGCTGATAAATAGCTAAGGCTATTCACAAAGTTTCTGACCTTTCCTAATATACTTAAAGCCCTATTTAAGTTTCCAAGCTTCTCACTTTTCCTTATAACTCCGGCTATCCACAGAGAATCCAAAAACTCGATGATTGAGCTTGCCGAATCCTTCCCTTCATTTACACCTTTGCTCAATGCTTCAGTAATTTCTTCTATTGATAAAGAATATTGGGTAAGAAAAAGCATATCAGCAGCACTTTCATTAAGGGCGAATAGGTCATGTGTGATCCTATTGTATAATAGTCCCCCGAAATATTCAAGCCTTAAAGTATACTCAGGACTAAGCGTAATTCTTGACTTTTTGGAAAGCGATACTTTCTTTCTTTGGCATAATCCGATATATTTATTTTCCAATACGTTTAAAAATCCATAGTGTGGTGTCTTAAATATTTTGCTGAAAAGTAAAGCTAGTACACATTTCTTTTTTTAATAAAAAAGTCTGAAGTAAAGATTTAAAAGTTTTCCAAAAGGAAAAACAACGGTGATAGAAATGAAACAAGAGAAGCGATTAGAAAAACCAAGAATAATACCTCTAAAAAATAAAGACACACAATGGAGCAATTGGAGTAGATGGTCGAAGGATTCTCTGGCTTGATACTGTAGTACTGCAAAAGCTGATTTAGCATCTCGAATGCGTTACCGTACTATACTTGTTCTCCATTTTTGTAGAAGCTTTTCATATCCTCTTCAAAATTGTATTTTGTCAGCGCGCGCTATTTACCCTTAATATCTCCACCCCGTTACATGGGGACAACAGGTAGAGTCTCTGCTCCGTTTTATGATTATCTATCTCTTCCTCAAACAGGGTTTGATGAATCTCGATGGTTAAAGATCGTTATTCCGCGCATGCTAAAATGAGACGAAGGGGAATAAGAACAGTATAGAAGATAGTTGAGGAAGCCTATGTAATTCGAAGCGAATTGGAAATGACGACAGTGTTAAATATCTTGCCCTTTTCCAAGTATAGCATATTTTTTAGGCTCGTACTGCTTGTTTCGGATGATAAACTTTGATACCAAGGCTTTTTCTTATGCTCTCTGCTTTTTCAAGTATTTCTTCGTCTCCAGTGACGAGTAGATTTATGCCGGATGTTTTCTTCAGAATCCACGCATAAGACAGGTGGAGCATATCCAGTGTTCTAAGGCATAATGAGCCTGCCAGCTTAGTTACAACATAGTGCTCCAAACTAATTCTACAAGCATATCCAGCGAGATCCCTTTTTATGCAGCAACTTTTTGATAATAACTTAAGCCTATTACCAATGTGTCCATTAAAGGTTCTGCTTGAAACGGAATGTCAAGTTCATTTCTCAATCTTGAGAGAACGCAATATAATTCAATGAGTGCAATCGGGGATATTACGAAGTTAAAGTTGCTTTCAAAAAACGCGTTAGAATCCTCATACAGTTCGTCCAACGGTTTATACCTGGCTATTATGAGGCTGGTGTCAACATAGTAGCTGGGAGTATCCAACTTACTTTCATTCTTCCCTTCCTTCTCTTATGAGTTCGATAGCGCTTTTCTTCGATTTGATGACAAAAGGTACTCTTCCTTTCTTCCTCCTTTCTTCCAAAGCTGTCAACAGTTCCTTTGAAGTTCGTATTTCGCCTTCGAAAAATTCTTCTCCCTCAACCTCAAGGGCAAGCAATTCTTCAATCAAACTTTTAAGGGTAACCCCCCTTTTTATCGCAAGTAGTTTCACCTTCCTCCAAAGCTCTGGATCGAGTTTCAGGGAAGTAATTTTCTCAGTCATTAATAAAAACTAGTTTTAAAGTAGTATTAAAACCTTGCTTTATAGCTCGTTGTAGATATCACAGCACGCGTTCGATAATTTATATTTGTAAGCACGCGCTAACGTATTTACCATTAATATCTGCTATATCTATAGCTTACCTGATAAATTATATGCCTTACCTACACTGACGTGTGCCAATATCTTACCATTTCCATGAAGTATATCAGCGTGTGCTCAATAAATTATATTCGTAAAAAAGCGCGCGCAAAACTTATATTAAGTTGGCAACTACATTGGTTTATGAAAGAGGGAGTAAAGAATCCAAGGTTCTGGGATCAGATAATTTCATATGGGTCTTTCCTGATCTTCCTAACTATTGGATGCATTAGTTTTCTTACAATTAGCACTATTCCATTCTCGATGGGGATAAGCAGCAGGCTCGGCCCCTTTTGTCCTTCCTGTATGAACACGAACGTAAGTTTTAGAATCGAGTTTCCACAAAATAATATGCCGGAAGTAATTAATACAACTCAAGCATTCATAAATAAATTTAACAGAATTCCAAAAAGTTTTCCTTATAAAAGAGTGGAGATAGAGCCTCAAAGTAAAGAGATCTTAAAGAGAATGTTTCCCTTTGAAGAGGTTGCTACATTTGAAGTTATAGAGAACTATTATATAACGATTTTTTCAACGGACAAACCTAGCCATTATCTTGAGGTTTCTTGGAAGCTATCCAAAGGTGAGATGGATGTTTTAGAAAAAAGGACTCAAGCAGGCATTTTTATTCTAAAGACGATTTATTCAAAGTCCTACAATGATACAACCAATGAGAAAATTCATTACGAAGTAAAGGGAGAAGCAACTTACTATGAAATCCCGATTCAAATAAATTCTATAACTTACGTAGAAGGAACCATCTACCATACTTATGATTGGACTACGACATCCGCTTATCTTGGTTCTAATTTGATATATTCGGTGACTGCAGCAGGAGATTTTTACTGGAACTATGGGGTTGAAATTTGGGTTTACGCATATGCTTCTCATCAAGTTCACTTTCCACTTTGGACGACGTGCTGGTTAAATAAAGAAGTTTCAGGGCAACATACAACTGCTTGTTATGTGGAGGCGAGAGGTAGAGCATCTGCTCTTCTTTACTACGTGCCTCCTTTCCTCTCAGTGAATTTTGAAAATACTGCCCAAGTGGGTCACGATTGCTGGGGTGGAGAGAATCACTGGGGCAATGTAAACTTTTACTATAGCTATGGGCTTCCTTGCATGTAAATAAAACCTCCATCTTCTTTTTCCTCATTTTTGATTAGTATCTGCAAGTAGGTTGAAACCAGGTTAAACTAGCCTTAACTGTTGGACATTCAAAAGATTTTTGTTTTTCCAGTGCACGCTATACAAGTTATTTAAGCGTGAAGTAAACTCTCCTATTGTTCCTCCCCTTGTTTTCGACTTTTAAGAGGACTAGCTCCCCAACTTCCTTTGTGTTAGCTACGTGAGGCCCGCCGTCAGCCTGAATATCCAATCCCTCTATCTCAACTATTCTCAGTCTTTCAACACTGGGCGGCGCTGCGTCAGCGAGCTTAACTATCCCAGGTATCTTAAGGGCCTCTTCTCTTGGAAGATAGTATATCTTAACCGTCCTTCCTGATGCGAGCTCCCTGTTAGTTTCACGGAAAACATCATCTATCAGGGCCCTATCCATCTTCTCAAGGTTCAGGTCGAGCCTAGACTTATCCACGTTAACCTGGTTCCCAGTTATCAGGGCCCCAGCCCTCTTATTGAAAACCGATGCCAAAGCGTGAATACCTGTGTGCATCCTCATGATTAGGTATCTTCTCTCCCAATCCAGGACACCTTTGACAGTATCGCCCACGCTAAACCCGTGACCTGGCGCGGAATGCAGGACCCTTCCCCCTTCGCTTGATACCTGAACGACTTTTACTTCCCTCCCTTCTTTAATAAGAGCCCCGGTGTCTTCTGGAAGACCTCCTCCCCTAGGGTGAAATGCTGTCTTGTCAAGCACTACACTGTCTCCCGAGACTTCAACAACCCTGGCTTCGAACTCCTTCAAATACGAATCATCCATATAGAGTAGCTCAGTCAAGCCAATGTAATGACATAGTAGAGGAATTTTAACTTTTCTACCGCATCCGGCTTCAAAGTTTTAGGCTCCTCTAAAGATTAAGGTGCAAAAAGGACGATTATGCGATTTCAAAAATCTAATTCTTCTAAAAAGGAGACATTATCTCTCATGCTGCTAGCGCGCTTAATGAGATTCCAGTCCATATTCCTCAATTTCTTCTCAGCCTCTTCGTCCTCCTTCAAAAGCCTCTCGCCTTTGAAGAGCTTGATGAATACCCGGAGTATTTATGCTGAGGAATCTTTGACCAATTCTTAACCTTGGGGGTTCAACATACTTGTCTAACATGTATTCAGCCAACTATGCGGCGCTAGCTTTTTGAAGACTGTGTTTGAACATATGTGAATCCACCCTGTTATTATTGCTGAAAAATATACTTTATTCCATGTATTTCATATAGATATCCTGGCTCATTTATGGGGAGGAGCTCAACAAGGTATCCTTCAGCCGTGAGTTTTTTCACCCAGTGGTAGGCAGATTCTAAGCCCGGAACCTTCACGGTTATTTCTTTCAGAGTAACTGTTAATCGGCTTGGAACATCCTCAAGCTTTATAAAAGCATTTAGAATGACGGGCAGCGTGAAGAAGACGATTAGTATGCAAAGCACGAGCTTGTCTTCCATCGCTTTCGCGAGTGAAAGAAGAGTATTTAATCCTTGCTTTGAAACATTCTCCTCCTAATAAGGAGCTTTAGAGTGTTCTTAGCAATGATATGAGGCTCCTGTTTTCGACTTTTAATAGGACTGATTCTCGCGCGCTGACGAGCTTTTTGCCAGCAGTAGGATTCTTAAGTGGAATATGCCTATAGAGTAAGAATGAATCAGTCTCCTAATTTATCAAGAGTATTAAGATCATCGTCAGTTAGGGAGGAGTAGGCAAATATTGTAATTCCATTAGCCCCTTCCTCCTTAAAAATCTCTGCCTGTTCAAGAACTTCAACAGAGGACAGGATGGATTGGCTGGATTTCTTCCCAACACCTTCATATATGATTGCTCCGCCACCGACAGCAGCTCTGTGATTCCTAGCAAGATACCTGGCTACTTTAGAGTCATACTCGTAAGTCATTGGACAGATGAAATCTAAAAACCCTTTCTTAACCCACAAGGGCCAGTCTTGAGCAACCGTGACTAGGCATCTGGGATAGTCTTTAAAGACTGCGGCTGAAAGCTTGACACTCGCTTCCTCCCGTCTCAATTCAAGTCTAAGCTCCTCGACGAAACTAGTGATGTTCAGAGCCCTCCATTGAACCCATTTGCTCATGTTTTGATCAGGCTGAGTTATGTCTTTAGGGTCAATTCCATGCAGTTCTCTAAAAGTTTTCCTGCAATGATCGCAGAAGCAACCCTCGGCTTCCTCAGGATACCTTATATAATCCAGCTGGATCCCATCCACATCATAGTTTTTCACAACTTCAAGCATTAACTCTGCCTCGTGTCTCCTAACTTCCGTCTTAGCAGGATCCGCCCATCTCATTATCGGTATTCCCTTCCTGTCATATTGCACTAGACTCGGGTTTTTCGAAAGCCATACCCCTGGCTCAGAAGGCATTCCCCATCCTTTCCAATTGCCTTCGCAGAAAACTACGAAAGTAGGGTGAACTTCCACGTTTAAATCATGCGCAACCATAATCGCATTCTTAAGAATGTCTTCACCCGTGCTGAACATAGTAGAACGGATCTCTGGGTTCCTAGTTCTGAAGATGACAGTGCCATCGCTGTTCTTTACAAACAGGAAAACCTTAGAGAACCCGTGTTTCGCTAGTTTTGAGAATACTTGTTTCAAACGGTCTCTTGACTCGTCTAAATCTGCCGGATGCATCCAGATCGATTTCACAAACACTCAGCATCTCCCTCCTAATACGGGCTTGCGAAGATAGATGTTTTTATCATTAGGAGTGCGATTGAGAAACCGGCCATTAGACCAGTCCCTATGCCGAATCCAGCGGCCATCGTCACCTTGTATCTCTCCCAAAACTCCTTTCCAAGCCTTCTTTCGGCAATCTTGCCGATTAACATTCCCAGCAGCCATGAAAATGATGAAGAAATGTAAAAAGTGGGTGAAGCACCTATTACGAAGCCTATGAAAGAGAACGGCAGCTTGAAGAATTCTGCTACAACGTAGAAGGCTCCGGAAACGATGAATGAGACAAGTACAACATTAAGGTCGAGGTTTATTGTGCCCGAATACGGAAGCTTTCCAGTAATTAGGCTAGGCCAAAACGTCCACTTTAAAGCGTCAACCGGCCAGCTGATGCTTGGAGAGTAGAACAGGTTGGATGGAATAGGGGCGATAGACCAGATAGTATTCGTGTAAACATAGGTCATGAGAAGACCTATGGGGGTTAGCAGGAGTATCCACTTAATGTAGGTTATGGGCTTAACGCCACATGCTTCGCCGACAATCCAATTGTTGACTAGAACAGACGGTGCTCCGCCCGGCGTTAGAGGTGGGAATCCTCCGAGAAAAACATCAAGATCCTTGTATCCAGAAACCCATATGAGAACCTTATCCACGTCAGTTATCCCGGGTCCTCCGAAACCAGTTTCTGCAACACCCCAGCCGAACAGCATAGCCATCAGAAACCCGAATGCTGCGTAAGCCAAATAGGGCCAGAGTGGGAAATTAGGCAGTATGAGGAGCTTATTCACAAGAATAGATAATGCTGTGGCACTGACATACATTAGAAGTATCCAGCTTAACGGGATTTCCCCTGTCGCCCTGGCTTCTGAAGCACTTTTCACAAGGCTTTTCAAGCCACGATAATACTTTTTCGCATACAATGCGAACGGGATTGTTCCTGCCGCGATGGTTATTCCTATGAACGGGCTGAACCAGACGTCGGCATACGAATACTGATAGGTCTTCAAGATATCAAGGCCATAATGATAGTCGTTTTGCCATAGTTTAAAGTAGTCCCAGGGCAGTCTCAGTGCAAGCGTGTTCCCAAGGACGAAGAAAAGAAAGGATGAGGCGAAAGCGCTGATGACGACTTTAGAGGGCATCACCCAGCCCGCCATTATAGTTGACAAGTCTATTGCGATTGCAAAAGCGGCGCCTGGGAGACGTTGTTGCACAACCTTAGTAAGGTCGCGGAAAAGCATCGCGCCCGGCTCTATGCTGATTCCGAGGAACGCGTATGAAATTATTGGGAAACCGTAGATGATGAGTCCCCATAGCAATCCGGCGACGGTGAAAATCGAAAGTATTCTTTTTCTAAGCGGCTCAGGCTCAGCGAGGCCGATAATGGTCTCTATCTGAACTCGAGCAACGGGGAAAGGCATTCTCTCCTCCTTTCTCGCATAGAGCGCTGCTATTATGAAGGATGTGGATATCCAGATCATTAGCGTTAACGCGTAATTAAAGAGTTGTAGCATTATGTTCGGAAGCCATTCGAGCCCTATTATTCTAGGAGCGTTAGGATCATAAGCTATGGGTGGAGCATACCACCAGAATCGACTAGCATAGCTGCTGATGCCGAGCGATTTCCATAAGGGGAAATTAACGTTGAACGATGTCTGAATAGGCCAATTCCAGAACAATAGTAGCCCCGGGGTCAGCGAGCTAGTTAAGTATGCAACCAGGAAGTAAACCAAGAATGCCTCAGATTTTGAAATAGGTTTTCCTGTTAACCTTCCAATCTCATACAGCAATAGTAGTGTTAAAAGGCTTCCGCTAAGAGTGTTACCTATACTGTAGGAAGTAAAAATGTTGATCGGCGTGATAACTAATAAGCTGAAAATGATAAGTAATAAGGCTCGGCTCGTCATCACTTCCTCTTTCTTTAATTCTGTCATCACGAGACTTACACCTCCTGGGGCTTCACAAAGTATTTCGCCCTCTCACCGGGTACAAGACCTCGCCAGAGTAGGAGCTGTTTCCTTATTAGGCCAGCGTATTCTCTTGCAGACGTGAACCATCTTTCAAGCGGTCCACCCTTATGTTCAAGCCTAAGGGTGAACATGATTCTTCCCTGCTCATCTGGAGAAACCCTAAGCTCAGCTGTCTGAGCCATACCTGTTTCAAACGGGGCAAGGCTGACAAAGCTTTTCAAAACCCATTCTTTATCGGAAATCTTCTGTAACTCGCTGGATTTTGTTGCAAACATCGTTCCTGCTCTTTCAAGGGCGTTTGCATCCAAATACTCTTTCACGAACCTTAGGACGGCGAGAGCCTCCTCCGGCCCGCTGGCTGAGAAGGGTAAGGGTATTTCCCATGTTCCACCCAACGGCTTAGTCGGGATCTTCCATTTCCTCTCCAGTGAAGGTGTGACTAATGTTCCTGCTTTAAGAGCAGGATAGACGGAGGCTATTAGAGTCGCCATCATTAGGAGCGCTATCGCCACTACGACGATGCCTGCGGAGTAGTTTGGAGTGAAACCTGCTTGCAAAAACCCAGGTATCGAGGAGAACAGCTTTATCAACCCTATTCCTATGATGTATCCTGTAAACGAGGATACGAAGGCGAAAGTCATGGCCTCCGCTATGAACATGAACGTAACGCTGCTCGGAGACACGCCGACAGCACTAAGTATCTTGACCTCTCTAGTCCTCTCGTAAATGTTCGTCAGCAATGTGTTAAACACTGCAAGCATCATCATTATTAGGGGCACTATAAACAGATTTAGGCCAGATATTGTAATCTGGTTGCGCCTACTCATGAGGCTAACTCCCTCCCCTTTTCTCCCTATTACAACCTCTAGATTATACACGTCGACAAGCCTCCCTAAAGTGTTCTCGTTTTCCGTAGAAACTGCTTTTTCAAAATCCGATTCGTTTTCAAACGTCACAGTCATCACCCTTATTTCTCCACCTAGATTCGCAGCCACGTCGGCCGGCAGAATCATGATTTTATCCCAATCCGTCTTCTTCAAGCGGGAGGGAGACCCTAACGCAGCCAATTGCTCTAATCCAACCATAGGCATCAATAAGTCTATGGGTGTTGGAATATCTTGATCAAGGTCAACTAGCGTGCGTGCATTATTCAGGCTTTCATCATCAAACACACCGGTCACGATGAAGCGGAGACCGAAAGCTGTGAAACTATCTCCCAAGTCGTAATTAAGCTTTCTAGCGGCTGTTTTAGGAATCAATACTGGAATAACCTCTGGAATCCCGCTTCCGGTTTGACCTGAACCAGCAGTTAATAATCCTCCTCGGATGAATGCATCAATACCGTAGAGTTTCAACAGTCTTTCCGAAGACAAGCCTAGAAACGCGTTGAACACGTATGAGGCGGTACCGTTACTGCTCAACACTATAAAAGTTCTTTCATCGGAAATGCTTGTGAAGAAATTGGGATAGTACCAGACTTGATAGTCGACAAGTGCTCCGGGGCCCATCGCTTCTTTCACAACATTCAAAAGTTCTTTCGACAACGCGTTAAACCCTATCTGTTTAATCTGTATTCCATCGTATAATGCAACAGGCGGAATGTTCCTACCTTCAACAACAGGCCCCGGCAGGGGGGTGTACTGTATGATTCTCAAGGTGGTCATGGATGCGAGCGACGTTAAGGAAGCGGTGAATATTATTAGGGTAATTGAAGTAAGTATGGTTCTGAAAGATCTTTTCTTAAGGTTTCCAATACCCATCGATATGGATAAAAACGCTTGAGACACTCTGGACACTTCCTCCTCGTGTGCACCAACTAGTTTTTTCCTTAACTCCCCGAGAGCTACAGACAGTTCACCGGAGAAAATCGCAAATATTGGAAGTAAGAGTATGACTACCGCGAAGCCAAGCACTATAGTGGTGGGGCTCGAAGTAATACTCATCCCGGGATGAAGAATACTGAAGGCAATATATGCTAGGCAGAAGATTAAAATTGTTACTGCAACAGCCTTTATTCCAGTGCCGCTGTAAAGCATTCTTCCTAAGAAATAGGCAAAAGGCAGGAGGAGGGCAGCGAAGAAGACGGTTACAAACCCAACGTCATAAATTATAGATAGCAAATTGTTGTAAACATTTACCTCCATCATCCAGACCCTGTAGATAAGGGTTTGATATTTGCTGTATTGCTTATTCTGTAAACTAATCCTTGCCTCCTCCAGCAACTGGTTGCTGAGCTGATGCAGATTAAGAATGTTTGGATCTAAAATTCCATATGGCTCCAGCCTCTTTATCCTCGCCTCATTCATAGCGAAGAGGTCGGAGGCAATATTCAGTGCAGAAAGCCTTAGCTCCTCGCCCTCCTTAAGTGTGAATCCGACCCCTTCCAGATTGAGTTCACTGCTGTTAGTCAGTAGTCCGAGTCGAACCCCCCATTGAGTGCTCTGCAGCCTAAGCCCAACCTTCACGTTAGGCGTGACGTATTCAACCCAAACGCTCGAGTAAGGATTCTCCCAGCTCCAGTAGGATTCGTGCTCAGCCCCGGTGAGCGGGTTGATTGGGGGACTTATGGAAGCAAGACCAGGATAGAACCGTGTGGGCGAGGATATGACTACGCTTGTCGCATCTATCACAGGGTCCTTAGGGTCTCCTGTGACCGGGTCAACATATGAGGGTGAAAGAAGATACGGGCTGAAAGCATCGAAAATAGTGATTATCGCCGGCTTATAGACAGGTATCTTAAACGGTTCCCCAGCCCTGTAAACCGCGGGAACGCCTACAAACGATAATCCGCCCATGACGAATAAACCCGCGGTGTGAACACCGCTCATTGATACAAGGTTGATTTTCCCAGTAGCATTATCGATGACGAACGCGTTAAACTGGTAACTCGGTCCAGCCATGCCTGCATACCCGTAGTACAGTGAGGGTGAGCCCAACCCCTTTATCAGGAACTTTCCACCCCTGTCAACCACAGTTATTATATAACTTCTTGGGTCGAACGGCTGGTTTACCACGACCACGAGGCCTGTCCCATTAGGCTGATAGTCTGTAAAGCGGTCTGTAAACTCATTATATACTTGGAGGCTTCCTCTAAGGGCTGACATACCTGGCCCAGTATATGTTCCAGCAACAGTATAGTGTTCTCTTGGCGTAGCATATGTCTCGTAGTCTATCCCTAATGAATCAACGTTCAGAATTATCCAGATCATTCCGAAAGCAAACAGAGCTTGGGGCCTCAGGTTGTTGAAATCAACTTTTTCAAAAGTGTCTCGTAAAGTCCACCATGTAGACCTGTAGTCGCACACGGTTCTTAGGGTTAACGCAGGCGTACCGGCAATCATTGCTGGCTCAGACTCCAAATAATCCCTGTAGGGAACGTAACTGATTCCTCCTTGAACTTCTCCTCCTGAAGAGTAGTAGAACCCGGTGGTTGGTGTGCTCTTCCCTATATCATCGTCTCCAAACAGGACTCTATAGTTCGAATACTCTGGTGAAACGCTGGCCATAGCGTTCAAAATGCTCTTTAAATTCTTCTGCTGCTCCGCCCTCAGCAACTGCACTAACGCGGATCCTCTTCCACTGTATATACCCATAAGGTTGAGAGGCCTATACATGTAGCTGAAGAACAGTATGCCCAGCGTATTGGAGCCAGTAGACAAGTCGAGTCCAATCCACGCGTAAACCCTGTATTGGCTTGGAGTTGTGTACGGCCAGTCTCGACCCGACCTTCCGTCGAAAAGATAATCCATCACAAAGTTCCTAGCACCGTCTAGTTGCTGCCAATGTCCGGAGAGGGCGACGAACCAGACGGTTCTCTCAGGAGAATGACCTTCTTTAGCAAGCTCAGCCATGACCCTTGCCATTTCCAAAAGCGTGGAAATACCGCAGGATTCGTCTGCACCTGGCGCAAGTCCAGGCACAGCCGTCCAAGAGTCGAAATGCGATGAAACAATTATTATCTCATCCTTCCTACGTCCCTCCACGATCCCAAGGATATTGATTCCACGAATAATCTCCCAATGCATGTTGCTCATGATTCGAACAGCAGAACCCTTTCTCGCAAGCTCCCCCAGTAGGGACGCGTTATCAGGCGCATAGTATCTCGGGAAATAGAGGGGTGTGGTTGTAAACTTGCTCAGGGAGCTCTCCGCAACGGGAGCGGATGAAGGCAGGAATATTACTGCTTTTGCACCCAGTTTTGCCGCGTTCAGCCAGTTTGACCCTGTGCCATAACTCATGACGACGATTTTACCAGCCACATCCTTTCCATCGAAATCTTCAAGATCCCCGTTGCCACCTACGTATAAGAGTTCACCCTCGATCCCACCAGGCGGTGTTTTACTGGTGAGGACAAGATTAGGCCAGACGGTGAGTAGCCTTATGCTAATCGTAGGATTGTCGATTACTGAAAGCTCAGCCGTATTCTCAACAGTCGCTGAATGATTGTAAAAATGATAGTAGCCGTCCGGCCCAGGTTCTAAACCGTATTTTGAAAATTCGTTCGCCACGTATTCAGCAGCCTTATAAAACCCTTCCGTCCCGACGACCCTCGTGTTTAGAGAAGAGAAAAAATACACGTGCCGCCTAATGTTTTCAAAATCCATCAGCTTCATGTACTCGTAAAGCGTGGCAGTATTCATTTCCCGCTGACCATAGACGTGTTTGGTTAAACTATAGTGGGAAAACAGACTTATGGAAAAGACGAGTAATAGGGCTAAGTAAAGCCGACTCCCTTTACCGGATACTCTCGCCATCGTTACACTCATCCTGACTCACCACGATTTTTGAAAAAAAGCGGTGTGGTAGGGGTTTAGAAGCCCCCAAGCTTAAACTGGCTTCCTCGCATTACGAATATTCCGATGGGGTCTAGGAATCCTAGCAGGAGTGCTATTGAAAGCATCCAGCCGACGCAGAACGGTATCGCCACCTCTTCGTAAACCTTTGTTCCACCTATCTTCAAAGTTAAGTATTTGAGTAACCATCCTAGGAATGCGTTGAGGGCGAAGAAAGCTATTGGAGCTAGTACGACTCCAACAGGATTGATGAAGAACCATGTGTATCTAGCCCTAAGATAGTACAGTATGAAAGCTATGATGATGCCCACTATGAAATGCGCATAGTATCCAGCCGGCCCTCCTAATGCTCTCGAACTCTCCGTCGGGTTCACGGAGCCGACTAGCGCGTACCCCCTCATGTTTGTGAAGAAGCTTGGGCTGAACGCGTAACCCGCTATGTTCGCACCGCCCTTCGCGTGAAGCGAAGCCGTTGTAAACAGGACTCCCAGGAAATACCCTACTATGACTGTTATGGCGACTGCTTTAATTATGTCCCAGTATGAGGTATTCGTCATCTGAGCCACACGGAAATAGTTTAAAACGTCTGCTGCCCTGTTCGACGACTGGTAGATCACACCGAAATACAGGTTGCTCACATACCCCGTCATGTATGCTCCAACGTCAAACCTATCAGTTGTCCCAGACGGTGAGGGAAACATCCCGGTTGCTAAACCAAAGTCAGCAACCTGATGTATCGTCGAATACCATGGTCTTGGACCGGAGACTTGAGCAATATAGCCTTCACCCATCGCCCTTGCCCAAGCTATTTGAGCTAAGACGAATATTATCGCGACGATCACCGCCATCGCTACGGGCACGCAGATTGCAAGGTTTGTTAACACTATGAGTAGGAATGAAACGCCTAGGCCAGCCCAGAGCAGCCTGTCGGAGGGATAGCCTGTTTCAGAGCCTGAGGAAGTCTTCAAGGCAGACTTAAGGCTATTTACAATAACCTTGCGGTTTGCAACAATCCAGTATAACGCTATTCCATACCATATTCCGCTGCCGTCACCCATAATCCAGTATAGGTTTGGACCTCCCCATGCCTGCATGTTCATGTAATCTTTTCCAGCAGGTATGATGCCTGTGCCATATCCAATTATGGGCCATATCCACTTGAAGATGAAGAACAGCACCCACACGGTTAACGTAAGGTCGAGAGGAGCAAGGTAAGCGTAGACAACTGTGGTTGGAAGGAAGAATAGGCCCGTGTCAACAGGCGCCCACGCCCTTAAGCCTGCGAGAACAGTGTTCAACCATCCTCCAAGGCTGAACTGGGTTGGGTAGGGAAGCGAGATTCCGAGAGACGGCCAGAAGTCTGGGAACCAGTCTGCAACTATAACTGTTGGTACAAATACGATTACACCGATTATAAACCCGATCCAGATGTATTTACCCCTAGCCCAGCTGAACAGCTTCGGACGCTGCGAATCCTCATACTTAGTGATGAAGTTTACATCATAACCCACGATCATACCGACTGGGAATGGAAGCTTCTCGACTTCCAGCATTTGTTTTCCGATGATTCCTGCTAGAAACAGGCCTGTGAACGCCCAGGCGATCGCGCCCAGCATGAAGAATATTATTGGGCCAAGCCATACTCCGAGATTCATAGCAGCGCCGCCCGACCACATGGCGTCCAATACGGCTGTGTTTGTTGGGACAACGAAGCTTGGAATAACTGTCCTCAGATAGGCTGATTCTGGAAACCTGTAGACAAAGCCGATCATCGCCTCAAAACGTCCCCAATACATTATCCAGAAGGAGCCTCCGGCTCCTATCGCTACAGCCGCCCAGAATGTTGCAGCCTCCTGAGGCGTAAGCCTCAAGACCTTTGCGAAAAGACCAGCTAGTGAGACTAAGAATAAGACTCCCAGTGGAGACCCTATCATTGCAGAGCCTCCGGCTATCTGGTTAGCGTAGGCGTTTACCGGTACGAATAGAAAGGTATATATGAGGATGAGCGTTAGACTTTTCACAGTAAGTCCTTTTTCTAAAACAACTTTAGCTGCGGACTCCCCCATTTTCTCACCGTTTAGTAATGTTGTTACAGCAGTATTTAAAGTTTTTAACACATAAACTATGTTGATATAGTATGCTTAAATTTGGTATATAAACCCAGGGTTTAAACAAAAGTAATATATGCTTTAACGCTTATATCCACGAATGTTACTTTCCTCCATGCGGATTCAGAAGCCTGGTAAGGTAGCATGTCTTAAAATAGTAGAAAGGCTTCGCATTTTTTTCATTCAAAAAGCTGAAATCACCGTTCCTAACCCTTCTAAGTATTTCCTTATCGACGTTTTTACGTATCCATTTTAAATAGCTGTTCCTAGCCAGTATGCTGGCTGCCGCTACCGCTGGGAAAACCTCTCCTTTTTCAACAGCTTGAACTTTCAAGCCGGGAAAAGCGTCTTGGATAAGCCTTATTCTCTCCCCACTTCTGCTTGAGTCAAACTTGTCGACAACTATTTGCGAGGGTTTCTCAGCAATCTTTGAAACAACCCTTTCTAAAACTTGACGATGAGCCCTTGCCAGTATGTCGTTCAGGTTTCCATATTCCCGTTTCCTCATAAACATCTGGTTAAGCCTGAAAGGAGCAATTATTAAGACGCTGTATCCGAGTGAAGCCCGTTTAATCTCCCTGGCGAGTATACGGATCCTAGTCTCCGGAATAAGCTTACTGTCCGCGATGCCTATCGACTTAAGATGTGCAGCCTGCCTAGGAGTCAAGGCGGTAGCAGCTACGACAAGAGGGCCGAGGGCCTCGCCCTTCCCCGCCTCGTCGGATCCAACAACCGTGCCTTCCCTCTTGTAATGCTCATACAGAATCTCTTCCAGAATACTCTTGACCTCTTTAAGAGTCTCATCGTAGACAACACTGCCGGAACGGTATATTATGACCGTCTTACCCCTTAATCTTCCTCTTACCGCCTCATGCCTGCTGGTTACCTTGGTCTGCTCGAAACCAGGTGTAACGCTTAGCGACTCTGCGATTTTGCACACTAGGAAACTCGGGACGAACGCCGAAACCTGCCTTACGCGAGGCTTCTCCAACTCTTGAAGTAGACGTTACGCCGAAATATTAACCTTGGCTTTAGAAAGCACTGTGCAAGCTTAGTGCACACTACTCTACCGCCCTGTCCACGTAACAGTTTGAAGACGGATAATGCTTCCCAGTTGAACCTTCTGAAAGAAACACAGGGTTAGCTTAGGCTCCTTATTTTTCCAGCAACAAGCCTGGCAACTGTTTCTTCCAAGGGCTGCGAGCTTAGACGCGCCTCCTCCAAAGCTAGTCTTTCACACTCTTCTACAACAAGGTTGAAACTGAGTCTTCTCGGCTTAGGGCCCACGATTCTCTGGAAATTCGAACAATATATTTTCTCCAACGTGTGTCTCGGCAGATTTAACCCTTCATCTGTTTCCAGAAAACCCCTGACTAGCTGAACCTTGGCTAAAGCACTTTCAATCCTCTCGCCGCCGAAAATATCGGTGCCGAAAAGAATCCTATCCCCGTATTTTACGAAGAATTCTCGCCAAGCCTCTTTCTCCATCGAGAAATTACGATACATCTCTATTCCTGGAGTTAGGTCGAGATGCGCATTCCTATGTTTCTCCAGGAAGCTTGAAGCCGCCTCCATGTTTGCGGAGAGGAAATAAAAATGCGCGAATACCACTTTTAAACGGGGATGCTTATCCAAGACGGTTTCAACCTCCTTGTAGAACTGTTCTTTCGAAGGATAAGTCTGATCGTAAAACCAGCCTTGAGCCTTAGCCCAAACAGGGACTTTCTCCGGATCCCAGAATTCCTCAGGGTCGGCGACGTGAAAAAGCAATGGAAACCCGGTCTCCTCGAGGCGTGCAAAATAATCCTCGTAGAAAGGATCGTCAAACCTGATTTTCAACAGTTTCCTGTAAACAGGTTTCCCCTCAACCATCTTAACCCCGTCAAACCCGATGCTTAGAAGCCTGTCCACCTGTTCGCGAAGCTGTTGAAGCTGGCTTCCTGTGAAAATAAAAGAGTAGTCAAGGCTTCCGAAAGCGTAGAACATTTCCGGGTGCAAAGCCTTTAAAAGCAAAACTTCAGGATTAAAATTAACCCTCTTATCATCTATGATGCTTAAGAGGGATGCTCTGTGGAAACCCGCTTCAGAAACTATTTCAAGAACGTTGTCGACGTCCCGGATGCTCGTTACATGCATGTGACAGTCGATCACCGGTATTTTTGCAAACTCTGTCTCCACAGTGAAAAGCATGTTTGAAACATTATTAAGCGTTACTGTACGCATGTTTCACCCCGTGGAAAAGTCAGTACCCGACGGTTTATATGCTTAACACTAGCGGGACCTCATGCTGTTGATTAGGCTGAGGTCTCCAGTAAAAGCTGCCTCCAGTATTCCCTTCATATATCTCTCTATGTCTCCTTTTTCAGGGTCTAACGGCACCGGCATGTTAAGAAGCTTCATCCTGAGCTGCGGGTCTTTTGCTGCAAGCATCATCCGTTCCAAATGAAGCCTTGAAGCACCCGCCTCCTCCAGCGTTGCCGGAACCCCAAGGGACCTGTAGAGAGAAAGGAAACCCTTAGCCACAGTTTCAGCCAGCTTCCTGCCGCTGAGAACACTCGGATCCTCAGTTATGAGGCCTGCATCCCTAAGTATTGGAGCAATGGTTGCAAGTTGATCCTGTATCTGGTCGGCAAAGAACACCGTGTAATAAGGATTGAGAATTGCACAGGCCCTGCCGTGCGTCAGGATGTCGACCAGCGAGAAACTGCCGAGATGAGGACCGCTGGTTCCACCTATCATTATAGCGTATCCTCCGAGGTCAGTCCCAAGCCCGAGCGCAATTCTAGCCTTCAAATCGTTACTCTCTACTGCTGGCCTAAGGCTGTTAACTATGAGCCTTATCCCAACCTGAGCGATCTCTTTCACCCTGCTGTAGTATTCTTTACCGGTTGCCCCCATGAATACTTCCCAGATGTGGGAAATGCCGTCGAGAGCACCGTCAACAGTGAGATCTCTTGGCGCACCGAGTGTCAGAAGATAGTCGAAAACAGCTTTTTTCGGAACTATAGCATCGTCGACGATCAGCTTCTTCTGCCCGGTTGCAGGATCAGTTATGTTCGAGTACTTGGTTAAGTGTGAAGCGGAGCCTGAAGCGGTTTGCACTGCAATAATCGGTATGATATCCCTGCCTGTTGCCCTCATCATCCGGGTGACAACGCCTGTGCCGAAATAGGGCTCTATCGTGCAAGCCTTATCCCAGCTGACGCCCAGTATGCGGCTCACTTCAGAAGGAGAGTAGGAGGCTAAGATGCTTGCAGCCTTAACAGCGTCTATGGTGCTGCCTCCTCCCAGCGCAATAATGCTCTTAGGCCTGTATAGTGCAGCATGGTAGGCAATCCTGTAAAGGTCTGCTAGGGGGGAGTTAGGCCTGGAACCCAGGACCACGTCATGCTTAACCCCGTGTTGACCAAGGGAATCGGAAACCCTTGCCAGCGGTTTTCGGATCCAAAGATTAGAGCTTGAAGCCACTATTAGAGCATTATCACCATATTCCTCTGCAAGGCTTCCAACTTTATCCAGCACGTTTTCTCCGAAGAAGTATTGCTTCCCCTTCCATTCGCGTATAAGCTTCTCTGCAGTCCCCATCTCGTCTGTAAACGCGGCCATTCCACCCTGCTCCTTGAATTGACTAATAATGATGCTTAAATACGTTTTGCTGGAGGAGCGTAATCAAAAACGGAGTGACACCATGTTTAAAAAGAAGACTGTGAAGACTCTTCAAGAAAGATTGCAAGCTTGTCGAAAGCATCTAGAAACTCCATTCCCCTTGCTGTTAAGACGAATATTCTCGGGTCATCAGTGCTTTTAGCTATCAACCCGTGTGAAGCCAGTTCTCCAACAAGTTTCTTAACCCTGTCGAGAGGCATGTTGGCCCCGTATGATAACCTTGTTATTCCACACCCTTCCCCATGAACCTTCAACGTCCTGAGAATATCCGCGTACAGCTGAAGCCTATGCCTCTTCGCCTTACCCATGTGTCTCTCCCTACCTCCAGGCTCAACTATAAAGATTTAGAGTAGACCCTTAGACGGGAGGCTCAGGAAGCTTCTCCACTTTCCTAGAGTTAATCTGCGTCAAGCGTTCAAGCTCCAGCTTCTCAACATACAGGAGTTCACCGGAAACCCTGCAACCATGTTTCAAATAAGCTTCCCTAGCGTAAACGTTGCGGGCTGAAGAGTTTTCCAAGAGCTCGAGCCGGCCGGCGTAAACATCCTCAACACTAGCGTCACGACCTATTTTCACGTACTCGGCGACAACAGGGCCTATGACTCTGCCCTTCCTCCCTATTTCAAAAGTTTTAGACCTGCAACCCCTCCTAGTCTCCACTTTTCCACCAACCTTAACGCCGTCGGCGAAACAGGCATCAGCCTCTAAAGCTCCTCCTGCTTCAACCATGCCGGCTTTCAACTCTCCACCTATCTTCACAACCCCACCTACTTCCAGCCTGTCCTCCACTGAAGCATTCTCATCCACTTTCAGCCTTCCGCCAACCGATACTTTCTTTGCCTTAAAGAAGCCTTTAACCTCGACTGTTCCTCCAACCCTTACTTCGTCAACCTCCATGCTTCCGTCAACATTCAGAACACCGCCGACTGAAACATGCGTCCCCTTTATACCCATCCTAATCCACCACCTTCAGCCTCGCAACCCCTCCCACGTTCAGCCTCTCGAAAACCAGTTTTCCAGCCGATTCAAAAACTCCCCCAACATTTATATCCATTATTATCCCCCCGTTGATCCTCGCTACGCCTCCAACGTCAAGCTTCTCAAGCTCCGTTAAACCCTTAACAGTCAGCGTGCCCCCTACACCAAGCCTACTCCCCTTCACATTCCCCTGAACAGACATTGTTCCGCCAACGCTTATGTTTTCAGCATCCACGTCGCCCCCTGATTCTAAACCTCCCCCGACACTTATACTCCTGCATTTCAAACCATTACCCGCCTTAACCAGTTTCCCCACATCCACGTCTTCGGCTTCAAGCCTTCCACTCACCAGCAGCTCACCATCCTCAAGCCTGACTGATTTCTCCACGATAAGATCACCCTGAACATTAATCTTCCCACCGTTTTCAAGGCTAATACTGTAAGCACGTAGGCTGGAAAGAATATTGCAATCCCTTTCAAACTCCACGTTTCCCTTCACGATGATTGCTTCACCAGTCTTAGCCTTAATGGTTGAATAAGCCCCGACGAAAAGGTCTTCCTCTAAAACATCTATTTCCACGGTTTTCCTCGGCTCAATCCTCATTTTTCCACCCACCGGGTTGAAGGAGTGTCGACAGTATTTAAAAGTGGCTCGCAAAACGTGATTTCGAAAAGTCCTTTCTAAAGGATACGTTACCCCTGCCTTCAACAATCATGACATTGCCAAATCAGGCTTGCCGAGGAAGCTGGTTAAAAATTATGTCCATCCAGCTCGCAACAGGTTTTGAGAAGCCAGTTTTTGAAAACGTTATATACTTATTATGCAGCATATTTCAGGTGAAGCATCGTTGCTAACCAGGAGGGGAATGCTAATATACGCCATGGGGAGACTCGGCTCCTCAACCCTCTTGTCCCTTATAGATCTTGCAACATTCTGGTTCTACTGGGATTTTCTGAAGCTTAGTGGTTTTCTAACCGGCGTAGCATTCGCCATCGGAAAACTCGTCATAGCCTTTTTCGGCTGGTACTTCGGCTACCTGAGCGACATAACTGTGTCAAAAAAATGGGGTAGACGCAGACAGTATGTTCTAGCAGGAAGCCTGCTTCTAGCGTTTTCAACCATCATGATATTCATGCCGAGCTACTTCATACCGGTTACAGATGAAACACTGTTGTTCACGTACGCGACTTTCTTCATCAGCCTTGCGAACATGAGCTACGGGCTTCTAAGCACGCCCTACATGGCGTGGCTCGCGGAAATAGTCGGCCCCGAGGATCGAGTTACAGTCTCAGCATACCAGAACATTTTCAGCATGATGGCGCAAGTCGTCGGAATACCCGTCGGCTTCCTGCTTCCAACACTCCTGAAAACAGGTTCTCCAGCCTTCCTAGGGATACTGCTGGCTCTAGCCGTCTTTGAAATAGTATTGTACATGCCGGCCGTCTTAAAGATAAGGGAGGAGGAGAAACCGATTCCTAAACCCAGTGTTCGGAGAGAGCTCTCCATACTTTGGAGCAACAGGAACTACCGGGCGTGGCTTGCCCTCCAGGGAGCGATGTCTATTCCAACAGCTGTTCTCGCAAGCCTAGTTATAAGCTATTTGCAAAGAGTTCTGGGCCTAGGCGACGTCGAGTATATGTTGGCAGGAGGCCTCATGCTCCTGTTAACCATAGTGCTATTCTTCGTCTGGGCAAGGATAGCTAGGAAAACAGGGAAGAAGAAGCCACTAGTAACGTCCCTCATGATTCTAGTTGTTTTCCTACCTTTAACGCTAGTCTTCGGCCAGCCGGTTCTAAGCCCTGTTCCCAGGCTGGTTCAAGCAGTCCTGTTCGTCACATTCGTCGGAGCAGGGATTTCAGGCTGGTACCTCTTGCCGAACCCTGTTACAGCAGACATGGCGCAGGAAGACGAGTTGTCTAAGAGAGAGGCTCGCGCAGGCAGCTACGTCGGCCTAGTCAGCGTGCCGCTGAACATACTGCAAGCCTTAGCACGCTACGTATCCGGCCTTCTTGCAGACCTGCCGCCAGCCCCTGGACAGGCTTACTCCATGGGGCTGTTGCTATGGGGCCCCGTGTCCTCAGTAACGTTAATACCCTGCCTGCTAATCCTGATAAAGTACGTGGAAACAGACCCGTTAAGAAAATTCGCGAAATAACGTTTCCACCTTCAATAACGAGTGGAAATTAAGAAATAGCTCATATTCAAAAATGGAATAGTTAGCATGCTATTTTACCCAAGGTGTTAAACGCGACTAGGGGAAAGCTGCCTAGAGGAAGAGTCAGTCACAAGCAATAAATACCGCATCCGACAATAATTTAAAGATGATTAGACGAAAAGCCCATGTTCTGATCATCATCTTAATACTCCTTACCTGCATTAACCTACTGTCTGTAAACACGCCCGTGCTTGCTGAACCAGGAAGTAAACCCGCCATATATTTTTTTAGAGGGAGATTTTATCCAGATTATTGAATACAGTTATTCTGTCAACGCAACCAGAGAAAACAATGGGACAGTAACAATATACATGCGGAACCTTCCAGAGATAAACGAGTACGGGTATTACCAGCAAATACTGTCCGAGCAAATAACCACTAGCCACCCTGAATCCAGTAGAAAACAGTATAGGGAGCCGGATTCTTCTTACGTAGAGCTTTCCTGGATTAACGCACCCTCCACAGTAGTTGCTAGAAGAACCGCGCAGGTGGCGAACAGAGTTAAATACGGCCCCTACCATACGACTGCACCGTTTCCAGTAAACCCCATGCTTTTTTCAGTAGACATATCGCCGTTTCTTAAGCCGGAAGCGTTAATCCAGGCTGATGACCCCGCCATCAGAAGCTTAGCGCAAGAACTAACAGCAGGCTCACTGTGCGAGATGGATGCTGCCGTAAGAATCTTAAACTGGGTGCAGATGAACATACGTTACGGCTGTCCGGCTGGCGGAGCTTTTGGACCTGACGCTGTGAGCACTCTCAAGAATAGAGTCGGTAACTGCGTAAACTTTGCCAACTTGGCTGTGGCCCTGCTTAGAGCAGCAGGAATACCGTCGAGCCCATGCAGCGGTTTCGTCGCCGACAGGCCTGAGTCAGCGGCAGGCCACGCTTGGATAGCGGTTCTTTACCCTGAGAACCAGTGGGTCGAGTATGAGAGCTCATACTGGATGCCGACCGGAGACTTGGTGCCAGAGACTTTCTAATGCCTCAACACATAACTATTTTGGGACCAGTAGCGAGAGAGCGCACGCAGCAGCTCGGTGTAGCACGTGCAAGCAGTTTTCACGAGCTTCACGAGGCTACTTGGAGCATACTATCTGTCCCTCAGAAAGCTCAATCAGTCAGGGTTGAAGCAGTAAACAGTGAATTCCTATGCCTGCCGCTTGTGGTGGAATCAGGTGGAAACCAATATCTACTGTTAAACTGGACTTCACCGTCTCAAGGGTGGAAAGCATCATCCTCATGCAGAACCATCTGGTTTAACAATACTGATGTTCAAACAATACTCTTCACCTTGTCCACGCCAAAAACTGGAAGCTTTAGGGAGAGAATAACCGTAAGGCTGGTGACGGGGAAGAACGATGTTCTAGGCGAAGTAGTGATAGAGGCTCAGTCGACTGAAGGAGAATCTGCTCCCGACTTCACGTTGACAGATATTGACGGGAACAGTTTTACACTCTCCGCGTGCAGGGGGAAAATAGTGCTCCTAGACTTCTTTGCAACATGGTGCGGCCCGTGTAAAAACGAGGTTGCAAATCTTAAAGAGCTTAAAAAGCTGTTTCCAACAAGCCTGATAATCGCCTCGATAACGGGAGACCCGAACTACGATACTGTAGATAGGTTGAAACAGTTTAGAGCCGATTATGGGATAGACTGGTCCATGCTTAGAGACACGGATGCGAAACACGTGTCAACCACCCTATACGGTGTTTCAACTCTTCCAACCCTGCTCATCGTCGACCAGGATGGAATCATCCGCTTCAAGCATATCGGGCTAACAGGCAGCTCCGTCTTAGCCTCCGAGGTTCAGAGCCTGATTGCAACAGCAAAAACCCAGACTAGGCTTACACTATCCGTCAACCCGGAAACAGTCATGGTCAATGGGGAAGCCACCGTCTCCGGATCCATCGACCCGCCTTTAAGCGGAAGGCAAATCCTGATAAGGATAACTTGCCCGAATAACACTGTTCTCAGCAAGACAGTTTTAACGACTTCAGAAGGCGCTTTCAGCACGAGCCTCCGGTTAGATAAGGAGGGCACGTGGAGCCTTAAAGCATTCTTCACCGGGGACCTAACTTATTCCTCTTCGGAAAGCACCGACGCTGTGTTAACGGTTGTTCAACCAGCTAGCTTCGAGGTTAGTGGCTTAAGTATAAGCCCGAGTTCTGTTAAAGTCGGCCAGTCTTCAACCATCTCGGTAACCGTCAGGAATACTGGTGGGGAGTCTGGCAACTACGAGGTTACGCTTAAGGTTGACAACCAGGTTGTAGACACTAAAAAGGGTTCTTTAGGACCAGGCCAGTCTACCACGGTAAGCTTCACGTACACGCCGGCAAGCGAGGGGACGCGCAGCATAGATGTTAACGGTTTAACAGGCAGCCTTACGGTAAGCAGGGAGGAAACAGTTGAAGCAGTCCGGGAAACTCCCTGGCTAATCATTATTGCCGCCATGGCTTTAATCATAGTCCTACTGGCGATGCTTTTAAGAAGAAAACCCAGGAGAGAGACTTCCCCCACCTCCCCCTCCTCCACCGCCTGAAAACATTCAGGCTGAAACAGGAACATACGAGCCTAGGCTTGAAAGACACTGGAGGTTTAAAGTTAAAAGACTCCTGCTGCCCGCCATCTCAGCCGTCTCCATAATATCAATAGTGATTGGAGCCCCCGAGCAATATGGAACTGTCCAGGCATTCGTGAATTTCCTCTGCTTATCCTGCATAGGCATCTGGTGAGAAGTGTCTTTGAACCTTACTCGTCTAGGAAGAGCAACCCAGCTCCTGGGATTCCTAGTTTTGAATCTAGGGTTAACATCCGCTTTAAAGACCGGTATTGTATGTCCCGCGCTCTATTGTTACTCATGCCCTTTAGCATCTTTCGCATGCCCATTCGGGACTCTTCAGCATTTCATCGGGTTTGGGGAGCTTCCCCTCTATGCTGGAGGAAGCCTCGGACTATACTCGGTATCGCTGGGAAGAACATACTGCGGCTGGTTCTGTCCATTCGGAGCAGTGCAGGACATTTTAGGAGGTTTTAGGAAAAAGAAGCTTAGGCTTAAAACCTTTCCCTGGGCCAAATTCACGGTTCTAGCCGTCGCGCTTGCAGCGGCTTACGCTACTGGGGAAACAGTGTTCTGCAGGTATTGCCCGTCTGGAAGCTTGTTCGCCGCATTCCCCAACATCTTCCTTCTGAATCTGAACCCAATACCCCTTGGGGTTTGGATTCATCTAATAACCCTGACAACCGTTTTAATAGGCGTGTTAACCATAGGAAGAGTCTGGTGTAGATACTTCTGCCCGCTTGGAGCAGTTTTTGGAGCATTCAACAGGATCTCGGGTTTAACGATGAAGGTGGATTCGACGCTGTGCACAGGTTGTAGAAACTGTTTGAAAAACTGTCCCATGGGGATTGACGATGTAAAGGCAATCGGCTCCTCTACCGATTGTATTCGCTGCGGGAAGTGCGCTGAGGCTTGTCCTAGAAAAGCTATTCGATTCGCCGCGAACCTTTAAAAAACACGTCTAGACACTACTGGCAGCAGGCTGCAAAGTCCTGCGTCAGCACGCGCTATAAACAGCTTCGAGAATAATCCTGTTTAAAATCCTCAAGCCACTTTCAGAGCCCAGTTTCCCTCTTGTAGACTCTCTCGACGAACGAGTCCCTCACAGGCTTGTAAACCTTGTTGAAAAACTTCTGCTGGTCGAGCAGAACATCCTGCGGAAACTCCTCAAGATACTGTAAAGCCCTTCTCCAGGCTTCCTCATACGGAACCACCTCGTTTATCCTTCTAACTATTTGCTCATCATAATCCCTTGGAGTCTGTTCAGCATTACCTATCATTAACCACCCGTCTTCCGACAAGTAGGCAGTCTCATTCCCCAGTTGGAAAACGTTTCTCTCCTCAGCCTGCTTAGAAGGCTTAATAACACCCCTCCGGCCGGAAGGCTTCTTGGCTTCAACCCCTCTTTGCTTAGCCCAAGCGTAGAAGATTGCCCTGTTCAAGCCGAATGACTTGGATTTCTCGATGTCTCTCGTTAAAAGGAAGCATCGCGCAGCCTGCAGCAGCGCCATAACTTGGAACCTTCCAAGCCTGGGCGTTTCCTCTCCACGGCTCATGCTGCCCGAAGGCATGGGTGCCACTCTTTTAAAGTATCCTCCGACTGTAGATAAAGCTTTTTCCGCAAGCTCATCCGCCTCTCCTTCTTCAAAATCCATGTAAACCGTCCTATGCTTGAAGCTCTCCGGGTTGACCCATGAAAGATCGAAGACGTCAATATCATCCGGTTTGAAGCAGACACACGAATAGTCCAGTTCCCTGTGGAGAGATAGTGGAAGAGTGAAAACCCTCTTAAGATCCATCTTATTCTCGATCTTTGCGCCTTCAGCTAAACCCGTAAGCTTCGGCTTAACCATCCTAGCGACATACTCGACTATTGCGAAGGCAGCGTCCAGAGGATGATGCTTTTTAAAAAGCTCTCTGGAAAAAGCTTCTTCAGAAACATGCACGTGACACCCCCGGCCGCTCCATTTAAGATATACTGACTTCACAACCCTCTCCCTCTCAAGCTCCTCAACTATCAGCCTGCAAACAGCCAGTGTTTCACGCCACCTTTCAACATCATTATCCACGTCCCAAGTCGGGGTGGAACGGTAAATGTTGGAAACATCCTCCAGGTCCTCGCTCACCGAGAGCCTAACGTATTTATTGGCTGAACCGTAGAAAGACCTAGGTTTAGCAAACCAGAATCCTCTCAGCAGCCTATTTACATCACTCGAATCCTTGAATCTAAGCGGCGACCCGTCTCTACCATACCTTATGAAAACCCTTCTCTCTAAGCCGCCTTCAACAGCTATCCACCTGTCTCTCCCATAGTTGAAGAGCTCTCCTGCAACCCTTGGGTGAGAGTAATACTCGAAAACCCAATCCAGGTCTCTCTGGCGACTTGGCTTCGCCATGCTACGTTTTCCCCGCTGATTTAAAAATAAACTTTTCCAGCCTACTGGAGCAACCGGTGTTTATAAAAAGTTTAATAATAACTGCGCTGAAAAACCGTTGAAAAATTGTCTGTTGAGCAAGAAGGTTTGGAAAAGAAGGAGGCGCCGGCTTCAACCAGTTTCTTAAGACAAATGCTGCTGATAATCATAAACCCGAGGGAAGCGTTTATCCAAGTTAAGGATTCACCCAGCTTTATCCCCATGCTGATTATCCCACCGATCCTAGTGGCATTAACTTTCACTCAATACTATGTTTTCTACAGGATGAAAATGAATATTCCGGCAGCATTCTACACGGAACAGATCGACTCCTTCATAAACAGCCTTATTCAGTTAAGGCTGATGCAATACATAGTTATAGTGTTGTTCAGCATACTTCTGATGCTGCTTATTTTCTGGAGCGGGAGGTTTTTAGGAGGATACGGAGACTTTAAGCAGGGTGTTTCCATAACAGGCTACGCGCATCTTCCGAATTTCCTTGGCCTCGTGATAATCATCCTGCTATTCCTGTTTATTCCAGCGGTTCAGACAAGCGTCCTTACGCTTGTCGGCTACCCCATAAGGGGGCAGCCGAAGGATAACATAGTTATAGGCTTAAGAGACTACATAGGGGAAGATTCCAATTTGACTATGAGAATGATGAGTTACTACAGCGTTCCGTTGAACGCTACGATAAGCAGCGGCGGAGCTATAATTGGCGCCACTAGCATAGTTGAAGGAGAAATCAATATTACTTACGCTGTAACTACCTCGACAGGGATTAATAAGACTGTGAAAAAAATCTGGTTGAACGGAACAAGCCTAAACTATAACACTCCGTTAACAATCAGAAAAATTTTCGACAGCGGAGAATATTGCGTGAAGAACTGTGTCAAGAGTTTCACCGTCGACCTAACCCTGTTTCTGAACAATACGTATGTCTCGCCGGTTCAAGAAAACATGAGCATACCGTACATCCTGGTTTTTAACGTTTACGAGGCGGGTGTGAAAACCGGAACCTACGAGGTTTCCTCAAGCTTCTACACCGAAGTGGCGCAATGTCCAGATCCAAAGCCTTTAGTCAACCTTATAAACGAGAAGATAAGCCCGATAGTTCAGGTTCTCATCATAGCTGTATCAATATGGCAGTTTCTCCTTTTAGCCGTAGCGCTCAGGATTATTCACGAATTCCAATGGGTTAAAGTTATACTTTTCGTAGGGGCTTATGCTGCAGCTAAGTATTTGCTTCTCGGCTTCACAATATGACTCTTAAAAAGTTTCAAAGCATCATCTCTACGCATTTTACATATGCTTCTGAAACATCAACCCCAGTACAGTTCCTCGTGTTAATATAGAAGTCTGGACGGGAATTAACCTCTATGAAGAAGACTTCTGCATGATCCAAGACTTCTTCCAAAAAACTTGCAAGCTTAGAATATTCCGGGGTTCTAAACATTTCTTTAAACGCTTCATCCATTTTCCCCCGGGCCTCTAGAAACTTGTCCCGAGAAAGCCTAACGCTTCTTGAAAAACACTCCTTAAACCTTTTAACCCGCTCGTGAACAGGCGCAAGACTCCTACTGTATCCGACGACTTTTTCAACCGCTTCACGATCCACCTCAGGTATCGCGTCGACCCCGAGTACACCTATTGTTTTCGAAACGGCTGCAGCAGCCCTAGCAGCCTCATTCTCAACCCTCCTGGGAATAGTCACGCCCACGGGCACAGCCCCTAAGGCAGTGTTAGTTGCAAAAACCTCCTTTGAAGATGGGACTCTCGCGAGAGAAGCTAGGCAAACATGGCTCACCCCGTTGTAGGAAGCCACGACTATCCTAAGGTCGAAAGCCTTATTCACGGCACTCTGAACCAGCAGGCCCGACGGACTGTCTAGGCTCCTAACCCATTTTCTAAGTATGTTTTCAAGCTGCTTCCTTTCCTCAACCAGCGTAACGTTCCTTCCCCGGCTGCCTCTCTCAGGCTTCACGACGAACGGGTAGTTGAACAAAAACTCTATCTCGTCAACCACCCTCCTGATGTCCTCAACCCTGTAAACCGGTTTCTCACCCTCTTTTTCAACAGCGAAAGGAACGTACGCGGTCTTAACGGTTTTAACCCTGTTTCTAATGAACCTGGCTATTGTGAACGTTTTATTGTTACACACGTTTTCAACCTCGAATGCATTAATCACTCTTCCACCGTTCTCCTCCAGCAGGAACGAGGCTCTTTCCCTTCTGAATTTAGACTGACACCTGTTTATAACCGGAGAATATTCTTCAACGCCTCCAAGCATGTTTACAGTCACCGGGAAATTTACCGTTTCAAGCAGCACTCCTTTTTCCTCAGCAGCCAGTTTTATACCTATTTCGTCACACGTCACAGCGTCATAAAATATTGCGGGCTTCAAGGCTTCCAGTAGACTCCTTCAACACTCCTCCTCAAATCCTTAACTGCTTTCGCAACATTATTAGACCCGTATATCGCGGAGCCGGCTACAAGCATCGTCGCCCCTGCTTTAACGGCCAGTGGAGCAGTCTTAACGTTCACCCCGCCGTCGACAGCAACATCCACATTATCCAGGCCCCTTGAGAAAAGGCTTCTCCTCACAGCCGTGATCTTTGGAAGAGTTTCAAGCATGAATCTCTGAGCACCGAAACCCGGGTTAACAGTCATGACTAGCACGATGTCCACGTCGTCAAGCAGCCTAGTGACTCTATTAACCTTCGTAGCAGGGTTTATCGAAACCCCCGGCTTAACCCCTAGCTTCCTTATCCTGTTTACAAGGCTTAAAGGACGGCTGGTAGACTCTACGTGAATAGTGACGATATCAACCCCAGCCTTAGCCATCTCCTCGACAAACCATTCCGGCTTATCAACCATAAGGTGGGCTTCCAAAGGCAGCTTCGTCTCCTTCCTTATGCATTTAACCACAGGCGGCCCTATGGTCATGTTCGGCACGAAATGCGCATCCATAACGTCGATGTGAAGAAGGTCGACTCCAGCCGACTCCACCCGCTTAATATCTTCAGCAAGCCTAGCGAAATCCGCGGACAGTATTGAAGCGGCAATCTTAACTCTCAAAAACCACCACCCGTCCCCTTTCCAAGCATTTTTCAAACCTCAACCCAGTACGGTACGTAGTGAAAAACAGGCTGACGCTTTATAAAGTTGTTGCGGAAAACGGAAACTTTTGAAAAGCTCTAAAAACGCTTAAAGCCTCAGGTTTATCTCGAAGCCATAGCGCGTTCTAAACAGGCGATTTAACCAGATGCTGAACAACATTCACGAGAAAAGGGATGCAAAACCTATATAAGTTTTCTAGGGTTGAAGGTAGAAAGATGAGGAACGTTTGGGAGCTTGCTCCGGAGAAAGTCTTCGAAGAGTTAAAGACTACTCCCCAGGGGCTCAGCAGCGAGGAGGCTGAACGCAGGCTCAGGGAGTATGGTTTAAACGAGGCTTTAACCGGTAGGAGACTATCCTCCCTGCTTCTATTCCTCTCCCAGTTTAGAAGCCCTCTCGTCTACATACTGGTTTTCGCGACACTCGTAGCAGCGCTGGCGGGAGAGCTGACGGACGCCATTATAATCCTCGTCATCATAATCGTAAACTCTCTAATCGGCTTCATATTGGAGAGAAGATCAGGGAAAGCCCTTGAAAAACTAAGGAAATACGTCAGATACAGCGTGAAGGTTGTGAGGGACGGTAAGAAAATAGTGATAGATTCAACTCAGCTCGTACCCGGAGACCTCGTTGAGCTTACAGTGGGCGACATAGTTCCTGCAGACATAAGGCTAGTATCGTGTGAAAACCTTACTACAAACGAGTCGACGTTAACAGGCGAGTCGCTGCCTGTTGAAAAAACCTTCAACCCGATTAAGGCTAAACCAATCCCCCAGGAGCTTTCCAACTTCGTCTTCATGGGTACCAGCATTATCTCCGGCATGGCAACCGGGGTGGTTGTCTCAACAGGAAAACAGACGTTCTTCGGAAGAGCTGTGAAATACATTGTTGAAGAAGAGGGTGAAACAGAGTTCTCCAAAAGCATTTCAAGATTCAGCAGGTTTCTGGTGGAGATAGTCGCTGTGATGACGGCCTTCGTCTTCATAGCTAACGCGCTTCTCCAAAGGCCGTTGATAGACTCTCTGCTTTTCGCACTGGCTCTCGCAGTGGGAATAACTCCTGAAGCGCTTCCCTTCGTAATAACAGTAAGCCTTTCAATGGGTTCTCTAAAAATGGCTAGGAGGAAGGTCATAGTCAAGAGGCTGGACTCTATTGAGGATATTGGCAATATGGATGTTCTATGCACTGATAAAACAGGTACTCTAACTGAGAACGTGATTACTGTTGAAAGCTTTTTCACCGCTGACAACAGGCCTTCTGAAACAGTTATCGAGCTTGCGGCAGCAGCGTGCGACGTCACTGTTCAAAGAGGGAAGGTGGTGGGCAACCCGATAGATTCAGCAATCTACAACTATGTTCTTAAAAAGTTTGGACAAGCTAAGGTTGCAGCATATAAGCGTATACAGCTGATCCCGTTCGACTTTTCAAGAAGAAGGATGAGCGTAGTGGTTGAGAAGAACGGGAAATACCTTTTAGTTTGCAAGGGCGCACCGGAGTCGGTGATCTCAGTATGTAAAGACGTGCATGTTTCAGACTCCGTTGAGCCGATTTCAAACCTAGAGGAGAATCTGAAAGAAACATATTCGAGCTGGAGCAGGTCCGGCTACAGGGTTATAGGAGTAGGGGTAAAAGAGCTGTCTGAAGAAGAAGTTAAATCCAGTAGGAAGTTCTCCCCGGAGGATGAAAAGGATTTAACCTTCATGGGTTTCGTAACTTTTCTCGACCCGCCGAAGAAAGACGCTATTAAAGCGATGACCGCGTTCAGAAGACTAGGGATTAACCTTAAGATTGTAAGTGGCGACGACCCGAATGTTACGGCTGAAGTCTGCAGGTCAGTCGGCCTTCAAGTAGAGGAGGGAAGGGTGATTACTGGAAGCGAGCTTGAAGGAATGGATGGGGAAGAGTTGAAGAAGGTTGTTGAAAAACATAATGTTTTCGCACGCGTCACGCCTGAGCAGAAGGTTGAGATAATCAAGGCGCTTAGAGAAAACGGTCATGTAGTTGGTTTTCTAGGGGACGGGGTGAACGATGCGCCAGCGCTAAGAATTTCGGACGTAGGTATATCTGTGGACACTGCTGTAGACGTGGCTAAGGATGCTGCCGACATCATCCTGCTTCAGAAAAGACTAGGCGTGATAGCGAACGGCGTAATAGAGGGGAGGAGAATATTCGGCAACACTATAAAGTATGTTTTGAACACTTTAAGCGCTAACTTCGGAAACATGCTTACTGTAGCGTTCGCATCCGTTCTCCTCCCTTTCATACCGCTCCTGCCCACACAGGTTCTTCTCCTAAACCTTCTTTCAGACGCCCCTCTTCTAATGATATCAACGGATAATGTTGACAAAGAGTATTTAAGGTCGCCGAGAAGATGGAGCATAAGGTTCCTTTCAGAAGCAATGATGTTCTTCGGACTGATAAGCACTATGTTCGACCTTCTAACAATGCAGGCTCTCCACATACTGCTGCAGTTCCACTATGACCCGAGCTCCGAAATCTTCCAGACGCTTTTCAGAACAGGATGGTTTCTCGAATCAGTGCTTTCGGAAATGTTCGTGACTTTCTCAATAAGGACCCACATGCCCTTCTACCGCTCTAAGCCGAGCGGATGGCTGGTTGGAACGACTGAAATAGTCTTCCTAACAGTCATCTTCATAATCTACTCTCCTGTCGGCGAAGCCTTCCGATTCGCAGCACCCTCAGCCTACCTCCTAGCCATAATCGCGATAATTCTAGTCTCCTACTTCATACTGCTGGAACTGGTTAAGAAGCCTTTCTTCAGGAGACACAGGTTTGGAGGACCCCCGCCGGAAGTGCTCTCCGAAGTTAAGAAGCTCAGGGGGAGAAGGGGGGCGATAATGAGGAGGCTCAGGAAGCTGCAACGGTTAAGGGAGTCCGGCGGGATCTCTGAGGAAGCATACCTAACGCTCAGCAGCGAGTTGGAAGAGGATTTAATGAAAGTGAATGAAAGACTGAAAGAATTGTTGAAAGACTAGTTCAACACGCTTTTCTGAAAAACAGGCTCCGCAAGGTTGTCTAGACGGGATACTACTAGACCCATAAGCTCATCTAAGCCTTTACGCAGCTTCGCCGACACCACGCAGTAAGGCAGGTCGTGAATAAGAGGATAAGCCCTGTTAATCTTCAACTCCACCTCTTGACTGCCTGATGCAAGGTCACACTTATTGAAAACCATCAGTATCCTCTCATCCTTAACCTTGAGGCTTCTAAGAATATCCAGGCAAGTCTTAATCCTTAAAAGCAGCAAGTCTGAAGGATCGCTCACATCCACAGTAAGCATTACAAGGTCTGAAAGCCTTATGTCGTCAAGCGTTATGCTGAAGGAAGCGATCAGCCGTGGGTCAAGATCCATTACGAACCCTATAGTGTCAACTAGAAAAACCTCGCGCCCCCTATGGGGAAGCAGGTAGTACTTACTGGTCAGCGTGGTGAAAGGCCTTGGACTAACGGGTTTATCCAAGTTCGTGAGAGCGTTGAAAAGCGTTGTTTTACCCGCATTATAATACCCAGTTATGCAAACCGTAGGTATGCCTGTTTCCCTCCTTCTTTTAAGCTGTAAAAGTCTTTCAAGCCTCCTCTTCTCAATCTCCGCTTGAATCAGCGACTTTCTCTTCAAAAGGCTTGCAACAGTCTCGTGATAAGCATATTCTCCGAGGCTCCTTGGACCAGGATGCTCCCTACCAGTCTTAAACCTTATAGACGCCAGCAGCTTCTGGTAGGGTATTTCTTTCAAGAGCCTGGCAAGCCTTATCTGAAGCTTAGAAAGCCTGTCTGAAGACGAAATTTCGAAAATCTTAAGCGTCAAGTCATATCTGTCCAACACCTCTACGCCCAGGATTCTTTCAAGATTATACTTTTGCTTACTTGTCAACACGTTGTAGAAGATAACGGTTTCAACACTGTTTTCAGCAACCTGTTGCTTCACCTCCTCTAGCTTGCCTCTACCAAGCATGAAAGCAACATTCTCCTTAGGGTTCACCTGTATGGTTGAACCGGAGACACTGTATCCGGCTGCAATACTCAGCTCCCTAAGCTCGCCAAGCCTAATCCTGTATAGGTGGTGATCATGAGGATCAGTCTTAACCATGCAGAGCCAGGCTCTCAAACCACTGTTTTTCAAACAGTAAGCATCCCTTCTAATAAGCTTTGACGTTCCCTACAGGGACCAGGAGGCTCTTTTCAACAGCCGTAAACAGCGCGCGCGCTCAGTATTCGATCAGCAACGCCTCGTAGAGCATGAGCCTCGGCAACACGAACCGTAAAAACCCTTTTTCAAAGGACCATTCTAGATTTTTTTCGAGAGTAAGAGCCTTAACTGTTCGAGGCTCCTCTTCAAACCTTATCTTGAAAGAAATATTCTCCACTGGAAAGACCCTTTTGAAAGGCCTTCTAAGAGCATACGTGAAGTTAACCAGGTGAAGCATACGGTAGTTCCTCCCCCTGAAAACAGTTATTTCAACAGTCTCAGGAGCATCTGTCTCAAAGTCGCACACATTCCCACCGGCCCATTTGACAGAGTTTTCAATTATCTTAAGATAGTCTAGGAAACCGTTGTTCCAGTATTGCCCTGCAAAAGTACATGGGAAGTAAACAGCCCTGCCTCTTCCAAACTCTGAAGCTACGATTGTTGGAAAACCCGTTTCACGAGTAAGATCCCCATACCTGGCTGGAGCAGGCTCCAACTGTAGGCAGACAGGCAATCCTTGAGAAACAGTGGTTTGAAGCACGAATTCAGGGCTTGGAAGTATTCTTAGGCCTTCAGGAGTGGTTTTAAACTGGGGTACTCCCGAAACCAGCTCATGATCCTTCTTAATAACCATGTAGTCCCATCTTAAAGGCCCCATAACCCTGTCACCCTTCGAGACTCCGAAGACCTCGGAGAGCGCCGGGGAATCCCTGCGGCAACCCGTCTCGTCAAACATGGAAGTCTTGTATGTTGCAACCAGCCCGCCTCCTGATTCGACGAAAAACCTTACTGCATCAGCCTGTCCACTACTCATGCAGGCCACGTTAGGCAGAATAACCAGACTATACTTTTTCAAATCCTCACTGTTAACGTTTAAATCACTTATCAGGTCGAAAGGAACATGGAGGCGGAGCAGCGCCTCGTAGAAGCCCCTCGCCTCCTCAACAGTTTTCTTCTCGCTTTCAAACTTCCATGCAGCTATTCTCTGAGCCTCGAGAAAATCGCCTGCCTGAACCCCTATTGTAACAGGCTTCTCCATCTCAACCCTTGCCTGAGCCTCTTCAGACGCTGCTTGAGGAGGAACCTCGAAGAAGAAGTCGCCTGTCCTTCTCGACCAGACTACCGCTACCCTAGCGTCAGACTCCGCCTCCTGGTAGTAATTCTCATACTTCCTCGCCGTTTCGAAGAATCTTTTACCCTCTTCAGTCGCCTCCCTAGCGAAACCATGGTCTTCAAACATGTCAGCACCGTTCGCCAACCCTTGAACCTTGCCCAACAAGTATTCAACATCAGGTATCCTCTGCCTGAACCATGGTTGATGCGACGCCGCTAGGAAAAGGCAGAAAGGCTTCTCCCTCTTGATCGAGTTGGCAAGCTTTGTCGTCCAGCCCTGGAACCAGATTGGAACACTGTTCGGCAAAGTATAGTATTGGTAGCTCTCCATCCCTATTATGCTCTGACCCTCAAACGAGTCCTCAGCACTTAAAGCGAAGCTCCAGGAGGGCCATACTTGGCCACTGTTATTACTGTAAAGAAGGGTTTCAAACCCTTTCTCCCTAAGCTTCCTCTGCCCGTCTTTCAGAAACCTTGCGATAGAATTATACCTGAAGATTACGAACCTCCTCCACGCTGGGTCTCTCCCTCTCTAGCCGGAATCGGAAAACCATGCTCCTGCTCAAACATGCTCCTGCAATGCTTACAATAGCATGCGCCAGGATAGTAAGCAGGCCCGTCTAGAAAGATCACGTCTACACCTCTCTCAGCAATCTCCAGAATCAGTTTAAACATTCTATCCCTGTACGGCGTGTTAACGCACATTGAGAAACCGTGTCCATACAACGTGTCGATCGGCTTCCCGTCTGATTTCACCTGAGCCCAATCCTTATGCTCAGAGTAAAACTCGTCACCATAATAGTGAACGTTAAGATATGTTCTTGTTCGAAGACCTTTCCGGTGTGCAGCCTCAACCTGTTCCCGAAGCAGGTCCCTACCACCAGCTCCCTCCCATTTAGGCAGTACTTCACTATCATAGAGCGCGAACTCCCTGTTAATATCCCCCTTGTAGGAGACTACTTCAAGAAGGTTGCAGTTTCTCCGAGAAGCCTCGTTCACAACCCTCTCAATATTCTCCCGGCTGAAGTCTCCGTAATCCCCCCAGGTAAGCCATATGAAGCGTTTCCTCCACCATTCACCCATAGGACAGTAGACGTAAGGATGGGAATAAAGCTTTCCGGTTGAAAAAACTTCGTCCTAGGCTTTCAACACAAGCCAGCGGAAACCCTACCTGTTTAACACATAGTTCTTCAACAGGCTTAATCACAGGCGGTTCAGAATCTCGGTGAAGTCCTCACCGCTCAGCCTCCACCCCATGCTTCCAACATTCTCCTCCACATGCTCTATCCTCGAAGCCTTCGGAATAGGCACAACAGGCTCGATGCAGATCAGCCAGTTTAAAGCAACCTGAATAGGAGTCTTACCGTATTTCTCCCCGATTCTCCTCAGCAGAGTGTTTCCGGAAACAGCTCCCTTCTCTATAGGAGTATAAGCCATGTAAAGCATTCCCTCCCTCTGGGCATACGGGATCACGTCGACATAGTCCTTCCTGTAGACTGGGCTGAACCTGTTTTGAACAGCAGCAATATCCGTTCTCCTTAAGCATGCTCTAGCCTCCTCAATGCTTTTAACGTTGAAATTGCTTAATCCAATATGCCTAACCATACCCTTGTTGACAAGCTCCTCCATCGCCCGCATCGTCTCGCATATCGGGAAGCTTGAGGGCCAGTGGAGAAGGTAAAGATCTATGAATGTTCCAAGCCTATCCATGCTTCTCCTAGCAGCCTTCAAAACACCCTCATAGCTCGCGTTAGTCGGCCAAACCTTAGTCACTATGAACAACTCGTCCCTGTCGAAGCCTTTTATCGCCCTGCCGACAAGCTCCTCAGCCCTGCCGTTAGCATACATTTCAGCAGTGTCAATCATAGTTGCGCCGAGCTCAATCCCTCGTTTAAGCGCCGCTATTGAAGCATCATCCATAGACCGGTCTTCCCCCATTCTCCATGTTCCAAGCCCAAGGCTTGAAACGCTTCGCCCAAGCTTCTTGAAAAACTTAGTGTCCATGTTGATGAGAAGCCTTTTTCAAAATAAAAGTTTTACTCGAAAAACCTGAGCAGGAGCGGTGTTCGGAATAAGCATAAATACAGGGCTACGTAGAAGTCTTTGACGAAAAATGTACCAGCCTAAGAATTTTGAACACCTACTTGGGTTGAAAGGGTTCAGCGACCAGCTTCTGAAAAACCATTTTACACTCTACCAGGGCTATGTTAACAATACTAATAGGCTTGCCGAAGCCCTATCCCTACTTTTGAAAGAAGGAAAGACGGGTACACCGGAGTATGCTGAGTTGAAACGCAGGTTCGGATGGGAGTTCAACGGGATGAGGCTACACGAATATTATTTCGGAAACATGGTTAAGAACGGTGTGGAATTAGACAAGGATTCTCAGCTTTACAAAAGCATTAGTCAAGACTTCGGCTCGTACGAAGCATGGGAGAAGGATTTCAAGGGGACTGGCGCTATGCGTGGAATAGGATGGGTTATACTCTACTATGATCCTTACGGTGGAAGACTTTTCAACACTTGGGTTAACGAGCATGACGTGGGACACTTATCCGGTGCTACACCCCTTCTAATAATGGATGTTTTCGAACACGCGTACATGACTGACTACGGCTTGAAACGTGCAGACTATATAGAGGCGTTCTTCAAGACAATAGACTGGAAAACTGTTGGAGAAAGATTTTTAAAAAGCCTAGCTTCAAAGTAAAAATCCGTGTTTTCCCAGCATTTTTTCTCAATAGGTTAAATACTGTTTTTACGAGGCTTTTTAAGATGAGCATTACTGCTAGCATTGTCTGCAATAAAAAATATTTAAAACGGGTTTCTAAGCTGGTTTCACAATCTTCTAATACTTCCTATGCTTCTGGAAGCACTCCTTACAATAGACAGGCCTGCCCTCTGTGGGCTTGAAGGGAACTTCCGCTTCCTTCCCGCAGTCCGAGCAAGTTATCTTGTACATTTTCCTCGGCCTGTCCCCGTATCCTGAACTCAACTTCTTCACCTCCTCTAACTTCGGATGCTCGTTCCCGTTAGAAAACAAGCAGTCCACAACATGCCTGTAGACGCTTCCTTTTAAACATAGCTCTCACCAAGATCTGCTTGAAAAAAGGCGGGAAAGGCTTGAAAGCATCATTTTAAAGCTTTTAAAACTTAAATCTATAAACGATAAAATCATTTAGGTGGAAAATGGTTTCCTGGGGTAGAGCATTTAAAGCAGCATTAGTCCTCATGGTGTTCATGATAGTCTGGGGTCTACTTGGAACAATAATATTGTTTTCCGGTGTCTTCACAGGCGTGTTTGGACAAATGTTCAACATCTCAACCGAACCTCCTTTCTTCACTGTCAACTGGACAGCCCTTGGGATAGGCGCCATATTAGTAATAATTGGGACTTTAATAATTGTAGTGGGAACCTGGGCCTCAATATTCAAGGTTTTCACTGAGCTCATAGTGGAAGAGGTTAAGAAGACATTTCCTGCTGCCACTGCAGCCGCCCCGACGCCAACCAGCGGACCCGCATGCCCCAAGTGTGGAACTCCCTTAATGTACGTGCAGCAATATCAGAGATGGTACTGCCCAACCTGCAAGGAGTATCAGTAGTTAGCTTAATCCTTTTTCTAAAGCATTTTCATACCGAGAGAGCGTTAAAGCAGCACTATCCTAACTGTTTCCATGATTGTCTGTGTTGCAATTTGAAGCGCAATCTTAGAACGAAACTCCAGCGCGCTCTATGATTTCGTGCAGCAGTATTGGGGACGATTTTGCCTGAACTCTAATGAGTACTGGAGGGGTGGAAGCTTTTTTTCAAGCTTAACGCGAACAACTCTGCCTCTTTAACCTCCTTCCCACCTGGTTTACCCTTGTTGATCCCGCCGAACGGTTTAACCCATATGGGGTAAGTGTCCCAGCCTCTGCAGTTGAACTCACCCAGGATTCTGAAACCCTTGGCCAGGAGACTGTGTCTCAGAGGCTTGTTGAAATCATGTATAAGCCTTATCCTCCTTAACCCGCTTGTGGAGAAGATGAACGCTCCCTTACCGTTTTGGCTTGGAAGCCTGTGGACAAGGCTGAAAAGACTCGGGTGATGCTTTCCAAAGTAGATGCCGGAGCCGAACCCGATTAAATCATAGTTGCAGACATAGCTAGCATCCACCTCCGCAGGCTTAGACATGTCTGCTTCAAGCACGCTTGCGATAGCTTTAGCAATCTTCTCAGTATTACCATGATGTATAGAAACGTATATGATGAGGGTTTTCATCACGCACTCTTCAGATTCTATGCTCACACTGTTAAGGTATGAACTGCTCGAGGAACTTTTTAGCCAGCAGTAGGCCCTCCTTATACTCGTAGAACGGGTCCTCATGCTCAATGCTTAAAGCATAATCATACTTGTGTTTTTTAAGAACAGTTATGAAGTCAGCCCAGTCGAGCTCGCCGAAGCCTGGAAGCCTATGGGGACACCATCCCTCACTCCTTATCCCGTTCTCCGCAACCTTCTCCCAAAGTATTTGAGCATCCTTCATGTGAGTATGGTATATTCTGTCTCCAAACTCGTCAGCAGCCCTGACCGCGTCTATCATTTGACAAACCAGGTGGCTCGGGTCGAACTCCAGCCCCAGGTTTCTAGAAGGCACTGCTTCAAACATTCTTCTCCATATGTCTGGCCTGTAGGCAATGTTACCCGGACAGTTTTCAATAGCTATTCTTATTCCCCTGTCCTCAGCAAGGTTTATTATTTCAGGCCAGTTTTTCCCAATCTCCCTAATATTGTCCTCCACGCTCCCCGGGTGGAGACCTATCCAGCCGGTTACAACAGGAACCTCAATCCTGTAGGCTGCTTCAATAAGCTCTTTGAAAAACTCTTTCGCTGTTTTCCTCTTCTCCTCAACAGGATCTATCGGGTTCCCGTAGAAGCCTACTGCGGAGATTATTGTTTTAAAAGAGTTGAGAACATCCTTAACCATCCTAGGGTTTGAAACAACTTCTTTAACGTTGAAGAAGCTGTTTCCAGGTCCAGTAGCTATGGAGATGGATTTGAAACCCTTAGCCTCAGCCCATTGAAGAGTCTCCCTCAGACCACCCAGCTGCCCACTGGTTAAGAACCCTATGAACATTTTTCCTCGAATAAAACAGTGTGACAGCAGCTTATAAGGCTTGTTTCAAAACATTTGCCGCCAGGCCTTTGGAAAAATTTTTAGCCCTTGCTGTAAACATACCGTCATGCTTAAATGGAGAATCGGCACCTCCACCTACAGTTTCTGGCATTTCCTTCCCGAAAAGGTTCCGATAGAGTTCGTTATGGAGAAATCCCGGGAACTCGAGCTAGACGGGGTTGAAATACTCCATGTTCAAATGGAAAGCGAGAACAGCAACTACATAAACAGTTTGAAAAGCCTGGCTTTAAGCCTCGGCTTAGATATTTATTGTCTCGCTACGCATCAGAATTTCGTCAAGCCAAGCCGGGAGCAGAGGGAGAAAGAGGTTGAGCATACGAAGCGCTGCTTGGAAATAGCGTATAAGCTTGGCGCCCCAGCCATAAGGCTGAACTCCGGGCGCTGGGGAACAATAAAGAGCTTCGACGAGTTGATGGCGAACAGGGGGAGGGAGCCGTCGATCCCAGGCTATACTGATGACGATGCGTTCAAATGGGTGGTTGAATCCATAGAGGAATGTCTGCCTGTTGCGGAGAACCTTGGAGTAGTAATGGCGCTGGAGAACCATTGGGGCTTGACGGCTACGCCTGAGGGAGTTGTTAGAATAATTGAAGCCGTCAACTCGAAGTGGCTGAAGGCCCTTATGGATACTGGGAACTTCATCGAGGACACGTATGATAGTCTTAGGAAAATAGCGCCCTACACGATTCTGGTTCACGTGAAAACCTACTACGGTGGCGGCGTATGGTATGAGCTGAACATAGATTACTCCAAAGTGTTCAACATGCTTCGGGAGGCAGGGTACAAGGGTTATCTCTCAATAGAGTTTGAAGGAAAAGAGGACGCTGCCTCCGGAGTCTATAAGACGAGGAAAATGCTGCTTGAGCATTTTGAAAAACAGTAGTAAAACCATTTAAGAGGAGAGGCTTCTCTTAGAATCAGGCTGGCAGCATGCAGGGCGTGATAAAAAATATTTCTTCCAGTGGAATAAGGCTGTATCCATATGGTTAAGACGAAGAATGAGCTGCGTGAAGAAGTATGGAGGAAGATGGAGGAGCTTCACGTAGCCCGTTTCCCAGGAGCCTTCGGGAGAATCCCAAACTTTACGGGTGCTGAGAAAGCAGCCTTAAAGCTTACTAGGCTGGAAGAATGGAGGAGAAGCAGCGTGGTTAAGGTTAACCCCGACTCGCCTCAGGCGCCTGTCAGGCGTTTAGCGCTTCTGAATAACATGGTGGTGATAATGCCTACTCCAAGGCTAAGGGAGGGCTTCCTGCTTCTAGAGCCTGAAAAAATAGATAGACGCGACTACGGCTTCGCCTCAACGATTAAAGGCGCCTTTACCTTGGGTAGGAAGATCAAGCCGGCTGACCTGCCGAATGTGGATCTTGTGATTGTGGGAAGCGTGGCTGTTAACGAGCAGGGTGAGAGGATAGGTAAGGGTGAAGGATATTCTGAGATAGAGTGGGCTGTTGCCAGAGAGTTCGGCAAGGTTGAGGAAAACACTCCAATACTCACCACTATTCATGATGTTCAGCTTGTTAAAGAGTTCTTCGACATAGCGCCCTACGACTTGCCTTTAGACTGCGTTATAACACCGACCATGGTGCTTAAAGTTGAAAGAGTAAGGGAGAAGCCTAGAGGCTTATATTGGGATCTTATTCAGCCGGAGAAGATTAGGGAAATACCTATTCTTCAAGAAATGTTTAAAGAGCGCGTGAAAAACAGTTAAACAATCCGAAGTTAAATTAAGGCGGAAACCGTCAGAGTACCTTCATAGCCCACAGTATCCCGCCTAAAAGGTGTTTCCTAAACCATTCCTCGCCCCATATTTCTTGAAAATGGCCGAACGCCGTGTAGAAAACTCTGCCCCCGCCATACTCGTGGCACCAGGCTAAAGCATAATCATTATCCTCCCTAGTACCCTTGCTAAGGTCCACTGAGGAATTATCCAAGCTTATCAACACATGCGTCCTGCTGCGGCTCCAATCCTTGAAAGTATATACTTCCTCCTTAACGTTAAACTTTTCCGGCAGATGCCTTGTGGAAGGATGATTCCTATCCTCGACTCTCACAGTAACCTCTTGAGTCCAAGGATGACCGTTGAAATATCCTCCAACCATCTCCCCGTAGGCTGGAAACTGGTAGAAAGTGTCAGCCGCGTTGTGAACACCTATAAAACCCTTCCCGTTTTTCACGAATTCTATCAGCATCCTCTTCTGCTCCTCATCCATAGGCAGCTCGCCTGTTGTGATGAAGAGTACTGCAGAGAAAACGTTTAGAAAATTCTCTTTGATGATCGAGCAATCATCAGTTGAGAAAACGTTAAACCCGTTTGAATCCCCAAGCTCCCTGAGGGTTTTAACAGCAACAGGAATATAGTCGTGTTTAAAGCCTGCTGAATGCGTTAACACCAGTAGCCTCCTAGACGGCATACGTGTAAAAGCATCCTGCAAAATTTAAGCCTTACTATCCAACGCAGGCTTGAAGAGGCTTAAACTAATATATTTCTTTAAAGTGGAAGACCCATGAATTCGGATAGCGCTGGATTATGGCTAATCCTCGCATTCCTCTCCGCTTTCTTCGCGGCATCAGTCACGATATTCGGTAAAATAGGCTTAAAGACTGTTGACCCCACTGTGGCTGCAGGGGTTAGGGCAGTAATAATGGCTGTAACCATGATCGGAATAATAATCATTCTTGGAAAAAGCTCGCAGATAGCGGAGTTAACGCGCGCGCTATAAAATTTTGTCAATAATAAATAAAAATACAAGTAAGCAATACTTTCCACACCTTCAGGCTTTAGAGCAACGCTAGCACACGGTTAACACCCTGAGGAGATTAAAAGCCTCTCAAGGTTGGCTTTCAATACGTTTGCGAGAAAGACGGGTTAATGTTCTTCAGGAAGCGCAAGTAAGAACAGCCCATAATGCTCAAAACCAGCCGTAGAGACGCATTATGAACGGGGTGACGAAAGCCTCTATCACGCCTGCGACAATGAAGAAGGGCACTAGGCCCAGAATAATATAGATTGTTCTTCTTAAAGCATTCTGGAAACCAGGGTCTGAACACAGGCTCCCTGTCTTCAAAGCCTTGAGAAACTCCATCCCGAGCCTTAACCCGGCTGAGCCTGCGATTAGGAAGGCAGGGAGCTCCACCACGCCGTGTGGAAGGATAGCTGCTAGAAACATGGTCAGGTTCTGAACAATATCCTGAACAACCCCAAGGATGAACCCGTTGAAAACCAGTGTCACAAAAACCGGAGCTATAAACATGATTCCAGAGACGGCTGTAGCAAGGGAAACCTGCCAGTTGTGGAAAGATATGTCAACAGCTAGAAAGGGCAGGCTGTAGGCTGCTTCAACCAGCAAGCCCCCTCTTCCTGGGACATACCCCAAGGCGTAGACTATCTGCCTGATGCCTGAGGATGACAATTGTTTACCGAGAATCACACCTAGCATGAAGACTAGTGTTGAAGAAAGGTGGAAAACCATGTTCCTAGGCTGGGAGAGGAAGCCAGCGAGCTCGCTTAAACCCTTCCCAACCTTTTCGAAGACTGTTTTCAAAACATGTTTGAAAACATCGTTTAAAACAGGAGGGCCGAGTGGAAGCGGTGTGAACGATGGTTCAGACACTCCTTTCAAGAAAAGCATTGTTTTAAATATGTGGAAAACCGGAGTCATGATGAAGCTTAGAGTCAAAGTGGCGATGGAGGAAAACTGGACTCCAAGCAGGCCAGCCAGGAACGCGACGGTTGAGACAAGCAGTGTCGACAAGGCTCTTAGAATACAGTACGCCAAGGTGTTAGCTGGAAGGCTTAAGCATGTTCTCACGCTTCTCCTAACTGAGCTGAAACCATACGCGCCGGATGCGGCTGCAGGGTAAGCGTAAACCGTTAAAACCGTGAGAACCATGGTTAAAATCAACGCGAACACTCCTAGGCCAAGCCAGAGGGAGAGCCTGTTGAGCAGAGCTAAGGGATCCGGGCTTGTGGAAACAAGGCTGAAAGCATCCAGAAGTATTGGAACAAGAGCAGCCAGCAGGGGGAGAAGCTTCAAGGTTTCAACCACCAGCACTGTCCAAGCCATTTTAAACCATTTAAGCCTCATTTCTTCGAAAACATCTCCTGTCGAAAGCCTGCCTTCGCGCAGAAGACGAAGGTAAGACCCGTATTCAGCTGAGTTCAGAAAGCCGCCGGAAATTATTGAAGCAGAGAGGAAAACAAACGTCGAAACAACTATGATCGTTAAGAGCGTCGGGAAAACAGGGGAGATAACGTAAACCAGCCTGGAGAACTCTCCTGTCCTTATAGACTCGGCTACAGCCATCAGGATGCCTGCGGAAGCCAGCTGCATAAGGCTAACCATTAATGCGGCGACGATTATAGACTGCTTCAAGACTTCAACAGCACTAGCCAGCATCACGGGGAGCGTTGAGGAAGGATTAAGCCTCCAAAGCCAGTAGGACACGTTGAACAGGCTTTCTAGAGAAGCCTGTTTAATTGGCAACGGGTAGGGTGGTGAAGGAAACTCTGAAGAGTATTCCGGCTGCGGCAGGCTCACAGCACATGATTGTTGAAAAAGTATTTATCCTTTATTCTTGCAGGGCTTATTCAGCGCGCCTGAAAACGGGTTCAGCATGCTAAAACTGAACATGTTCTAACAGTTCTTTCTGTTTCCTACAGGCATGCGCACAACTGCTAGATGTCGAAGTAGAGGTAGAACTCGTAGGGGTGTGTCCTCGCAGAGACTTGAACATGCTCGCTTAAACCGTTCTCAATAATCTTCTCGACAAGCTCATCCGGGAAAACCGGCTTCAGAAAACCCCTGTCGCTCTTTAAGCATTCAACAGCCTCCTTAAGGCTTCCCGGGAGCTCCTTTACTCCAAGCTGCCTCCTCCTCTCGGGAGTCAGGTGGTAAATGTTCTCGTCAACAGGGTCGCCGGGGTCAATCTTTCTCCTTACGCCGTCTAATCCCGCGCTCATTATTGCAGCGAAACACAGGTATGGGTTGCAGGAGGGGTCTGGGGTTCTGTATTCAACCCTCTTCCTGGCTGCGTTGGCAACACCCTTCTCGTACACGGGTATCCTTATGTTTGCAGACCTGTTGCCCCTGCTCCACGCTATGAAGACTGGCGCCTCATAGCCTGGGACAAGCCTCCTGTAGGAGTTGGTCGTAGGGTTAGTTATGGCTGTTAAAGCCCTGCTGTGCTCGAGAAGCCCTCCTACGAAGTATCTTCCAAGCTGGCTCAGCTCAGCATACTCGTCGTCAGCATCGTAGAAAAGGTTAACGAGCTTCTCTTCCTCAAGCTTCGTCAAAGCCGGGTTTCCTCCCCATAGGCTCACGTGAACATGCATGCCGCTAGCGTTGTCTCCAAAAACTGGTTTAGGCATCATTGTCGCAACCATGCCCTGCTGGACAGCAACGTTTTTCACAACGTACTTCAGAGTCATCACGCTGTCAGCCATTTTAACAAGCCTATCCCTAACCATGTCTATCTCGCACTGCCCAGCTGTAGCAACCTCATGGTGATGAGCCTCGCAGACAACCCCGAAATAATCCTCCATCAGCCTAACGACAGTGGAGCGGTACTCCATGAGAGTGTCGTGCGGGGGAGTGGGGAAATATCCTTCTTTAAACCTGATCGGATAGCCCTCGCCTGAGGACCAGGCTGCTTCAGGAGACTCGATAAAGTATGATTGACCCCTGTATGGGTTTAAAACATCCCACGTAACCTTTTTGAAGACGAAGAACTCAACCTCAGGCCCCCAGTAGGATGAGAAACCCTGTTCCAAAGCATACTCTTCAGCCCTCTGAGCCACAAACCTGGGGTCGCTTGACAACCGGCCGCCACCATAGCCCGCGTAAACATCGCAGAGAAACCTAGCAGTCTTATTCTCAGGGCTCATCCACGGGATTATGGCGAACGTAGAGGGGTCGGGCTTCAAAACAAGGTCTGAGTCGAATATTTCTGTGAAACCCCTTATTGATGAGCCGTCGAGCTTAGGAACCCCTTGAGAAAACATGTTTAAGCTAAATCTCACGGCGGGAATAGTAATATGGTGCAAGCGTCCAGGAAGATCAGTAAACTGGAAGTCGATGAAACGTACTCCTTCATCAGAAATCCTCTTCACAAGGCTTTGGATGCGCTCACCCTCAGGCGGCATAGCTTCAACTGTAAAGAGCACTATATAAATCTTATGTACAATTTTTCAGTAAACACAGCATATAATTGACAAAAATAACAATAACCAGTTATAAACTAGACGCTCGTCCACTATGAGGACACGTGGGATTAAGAGCCCGGGTTACAGGGAGGCACATGCTGAACAAGCCTGTTTCAACAGTTCTTTCACGAACTGCTGCGAACATTTCTTTTCGAAAAATCTTGAGAACGCTTAACCTTCTTCTCAGAAATAACTAGGAAAACAGTGAAAAAGCATAGGTAGACGAGTGTCGAGTAAACATCACTCCCACTAAGCAGACCGGGGAGAACCATGAGCAGCGCAAAACCCAGGATAAGCCAGAGGATCTCGATCAGTCTCATACTTTAAAGCAGGCTTCGTCAAAAGCTTAAAACATTGCCTTAAGAAAAATGAAGCGTCTAGTCAATTTTTCAGCACCGCAGCAGGCTAAACTTAAAGACCTAAACCCATTTTTTCCAGGGGATAGTCTGTGCGTTATGGAGAATCCGGCGTGTCTAAAAAAGACAAAAATTCGAAAAAAGACAACGCTTTAGCGCGCTAGCTTAAAAGCCGAAACCAGGCTAATCCTTCTCCTCCCCACCCTTACCCGAGGACTCGCCAAGCATCTTCTCAAGCTCCCTCTTAGTCTCCTCCTGCAGCCTCTTAATATCCTCAAGCTTCTCCTTAACCTTCATCAGCCAGTCCTTACTTGCCTCAATACCCTTATGGGCGAAGAAAGCAATACCCTCATTCCTACTCTTGAAAATACCTGCTTCAACAAGCGCATCAATCAGATCCAAGTCTACACGGGGAAGCCTGACGGAAGAAACGATCATCGACGCGCCGCTGAAAGCCTTCGAAAGAGACTCTTCAATAAGCTTACCAATATCGGGAAGCTTAACGTCAGTAAGCTTGGCGACAGCAAGCTTAGGAGCCTCTGAAACACCTAAGCCAAGGGCATAAACCTCCTTCTTAGCAGTCTTCTTCAACTCCCTAATCCTATCCCTAATCTCATCCTCAACATCCTCAACCATATCTAGAAACTCCTCCAATTTATCCTCAGCCTCGTCAAACCTATCCTCGAAAAACCCGCGGAGATCGTTGAAAGCCTCCCTCAACTCATCCCGGCGACCAGGCTCAGCCAAAGAAGCATCCCTCAACCTGTCTCTGAAAACCCTCAACTCCCTAACCAGCCTACCCCTAGTTTCAGCAAGCTCCCGCCTAGCCTCACTCCTCAAACCCTTAACCTCCTTCAAAAACTCCCAGAGCCCTGGAGTAGCCTCCTCCAAACCAGCTTTACGCTGAATCTCGGAAACCCTTGAAGAATGCGTTTCAACAAGATCTAGAAACCTTTTGATAGAGTCCTCAACCTCACGCCGCAACCGCTCAAACTCGGCTTCGAACCCGGACATTATACTCATACTCTCCACCTCCTTATCAATTGTATCAATACGTTACACTTGACGGTATAATTTTAATTTTTCGGTCTATGAAGAAACGCTTCTTCACCCAGTTTAAACACGGATTACCGCGTATCCGTAGAGTTTGTAGTACGGGTAGAGGGGCTCCATTCTTCCCTGCCTGTTCTTCACAACATCCTAGTAGTATATGCTGCCCATGATTTTTCCTGGGGTGTTCCTCATACTTTTTCCCTCTTCCTAGCGCGCATTAGAAGAAAAGTTTATTACTACCAAATAGGTAGTAATTCAATGGTGGTCATCATGGGTAGCTATATAACGGTTTCTACGAAAGTTAAGAAAGAAGTCGTGGAGAAAGCTCGGAGACTAGGAGTGAACATCTCCGAGGTTTTAAGAAGGACCCTTGAGGAGGAGGTGAGGAGAAGAGAGCTGGAGCATTTGGGGAATAGGCTGAACGAGCTGGACAGCGTCCTTGAAAAAATCGATGTGAAGGAAATTGTGAGGCTGATAAGGGAGGACAGGGAGAGCAGGTGAATATTCTTGCCATACTTGTTCGACTCCTCCTCCCTAGTCTACGCTGTGAGGCTTAAGAGGATAGGTGTCTTAGCTGGGGGCTGCATCCAGGGGTTAACGGTATATGAGGTGTTAAACGCCCTGTGGAGAGAGACTTATGTTTTAAGAAAAATGAGTAGAAAAGAGGCGGAGAGCCTGCTGGACGTGTTCATTCGACTATTAAGTTATCTAAAGATGCTTGACCCAAGGGGTTTAGAAAGCGAGGTGTTTAAGATAGCTGTTGAAACTGGTTTAACTGTGTACGATGCATCGTATCTTGCCTTAGCACATAGGGAGAAGCTTACTCTGGTTACAGAAGATGTTAAGCTGAGAAATGTAGCAAGCACGATGATACGGGCAGTGAGCTTGGATGAGTTAACAGCATAAACCCATGTTTTTAACTTCAACCATTAGCGCGCGCTCGAAATTGCAAGGGAGAATAATTCTAGACGTTGGATATGGAACGGGACGATGGACATTTTGTTTAGATTCTAAAGGTTACGTAGCTATTGAATCAATTTTACACTTAAAGCGCGTGCACTAGGAACGTTAGATTTTTAGAGAACGCGCGCGATGTGGCATGTATCAGCAGGAGGATCGTAGGGGCATAGTCTGTACTTTTTATAATTGTAGCCGCCCTAATGTTAAGGTTTTTAGCACACTGGAAGGCGTAGACTGGGAAAGGAAGATAAGGCTTAAATCCTCTTTACCTGTTTACTTCTCTAGTGGTATACTTGAAGAAGGTCAGTCTTTATATAGATGAGGAATTGTGGACGAATTTCAAGGAGAACGTTTTAAGGAAGCATGGGACCCTGAGAAAGTTGAGCAGCGAGGTCGAGGAATCGCTTCGACACTCGCTTGTCTGCGAAGAGCTGTTACTCGGGTCTTTTAAGAAAATTGGGATCAATAGTGATGTTTCAGTTACTTCTGAGAAGATAAAGCGAAACAGGCCTAGGCTTCGAGGACCACCTTCTGAAATACTCATCCGGGAAATGAGGCGCGCGCTGAAAGCAAGATTAAAGAATTGTTAGAAAAATAGCGCTGCTGAAAGTTTAGAACCCATAGGGAAACAATATACGACGGGTTACTAGACTTGGGATGAATTTTAAAAGAATATTCAGAAGCTTAATTCATAAAGTGCCCTTTTGGTCTACGCGTGCAGGATCCTGGATTGTCTTAACGACTTTCTTCTGGTTTATCTCGAAGCCGTAGCACGTGCTTTGATATCTCATAGTCTTGGATTTCTGATGCTGATTGCGATATTAGTCTACTATGTAACTCTTTACTTCTCATAATCACGGGTTTGCCCTCCATTAGTATTTTTAGTCTCAGCTTAGGATTTAGATCCTGCAGTTGTGCCAGATCCACCTGAAAACCCAGTTCTAATTCTATTTCAGCCCCTAACTCTAAGAATTCCTCAAGCGTCAATGAAGGCACAGAGTAAACAGCTATATCTATGTCCCTGAAAGCGCGCGCGGAAGATAACGACTTCGGCTATGAGCGTCCTCAGACATTTCATAACGGTTTCAATTTAGAGAATTTCGGCCATAGCGCGCTGGATTCTCACAAATCATGAATCGACTGGAGATTTGAAGCAATTACTTACATGCTCTTAGATCCTGGAGTATCTGATTTATCTCATGTAGGAAGCTATGAGCGTTATCCCCCTCTTCTTTGCTTCCTGCTCTGCCGAAGGGTGTACGTAGTAACCAAACATCAGCTTATACACGTTATTGGGAACAGTTCTCTTCACCTTTTCGGCTAATTCATCGAAGCCTTCCACATCGCTCGAATATATTCTGGATCTAGCTTCTCCCAGAATGATTATCTTCGCGCCTCCTCTGTTGCCCTCTCCGTACAGGTTAATCTCCAATTCCTCATTGTTGACCTTAATGAACTTTCTAGTTAAATTCTCCAATTCTATGCCCTCATGCCTGTAGAGCCATCCAGGTACAACAACCCTAGCTATGTCTTCGAGCCCGAATCCGATTGTGTCCGATAGCCTGCCGACATGCCTGGAGAGTTCCTGTAGGGCTCCTTCAGTCCTCGCTTGGGCCTCAGCAAGCTTCTCAACAGCGTGCTCTAAACTATCATGCCTCTCAGCAAGCTTCTGAACAGCACGATCTAAACTATCCTGCCCCTCAACGAGCTTCTGAACAACATGCTCAAGGCTATCATGCCTCTCAGCAAGCTTCTGAACAGCACGATCTAAACTATCATGTCTTTCAGCAAGCTTCTGAACAACACGCTCAAGGCCATCATGCCTCTCAGCGAGCTTCTGAACAGCGCGCTCCAGGCTACCATGTCTCTCAGCAAGCTTCTGTACGGCCTCAGTAAGTCTAGCCTGCCCCTCTTCAAGTCTAGCCTGTCCGCTCCTAAGATCCTCAATGCCGAGTAAACCCACCACGGCATAGCGGAACTCCTCATCCTCCTTCAGCAATGTGAGCATCTTACGCTTGAAGTCGGCTGTAGTCCTAGCCATTATACTACCAGTTAATTCCGGTTGGAATGCGGCTTATTAAATTTACGGATTACTGGAAACTGCGGCTTAAGACATTCAACTGCGTTCGCGGTACGCACTCAAGCGAAAGAATCTCTAGTGTCTCTCATCGAGAACTACTTTGCCGATATAGATTGGAATATACGTGCGCTGCTGTGTGATACAACTCTCGCAATATTTCTGAATAAAAGATTTTCTACATTTCCACCATTTGACATGGGTGCTTAAAAATGCTTGATTAGAATCATATTTAGATGGAGGTTGTCCAACAAGCATGGAAAAACCTTATTTTCAGCCTTCACCCATATTTTCCAGCTATGGTTAGGTTGGTTGGGCTTGTTCTAACCCTAGTCTTACTGTCAACCTTTTCCACGAGTCTTCTGGAAACCCGTGCCTCCTTCTTCGAGCTTGCCCATAGCGCGCGCCTAATGGAAGCGAATCAAATCAGGATTATTTATACACTCGACATGGAGCGTTTCGGCAAAATAAACTGGATAAAGGCGGTTAACCCTATTCCAGAGGATAAAACGAGGGAGCTACGCGTCTTCTTAAAGGGAAGCGTATAAACAATACCGGCGTCTAGGCTACGCTTTCACGGCTAGGCTGGTAACGCAGGAGGAGATGGGTGTTGTAGCCGGGGTTAGCCTCCTGCACAGCGTGCGCTAGCTATTTCGATTTTTCCCATTCTTCTATTGGGCCTTCAGTAACGTAGAAGATCGGATGCTGCTGGATTATCTTCATTCTCCTTAGCCTAATGTATAGCTCTTCATCTCTTTCTGAAAGCTTCTTTAAAAGATGGTTGAACTCGTGTTTGATTTGTCCTCTGGTTACTGGTATTCTAGGTATGCTTGTGTCGAACGTTCTTATTTTTGCAAGGTCAAATTCGTAACTTCTCCTTTTCCCCTCCAAGTATATGTGGTAGAGATAGGTGCCTACGTATAGAATTGGGTCCGCAGTTCTTCTGAACCTGATTAGTTGCGGGTGATTCACGTATCTTTTCGTCTTCCCCTCTAAGACTTTTTGAGCTAGAAGCGCTTCCCTCCAGACAGCTACAAGCCCTTTGGCATCGAGGTACTTTGGATGGATTGACCAAAGACGCATTTTTACTAAACTTTTTCTAATAAGTATTTATTTAACTTTTCTGACCCCTTCTATTTGTTCAATTAAGCGCGCGCTGCTGTCTAAAGTTGAAAGCTCGTCCTTTGATCCACAAATCTTACAATAATGATTGTAAGAATTAGGAATCTACAATATATAAACGTTGCTAAAGATTTTGGAGGCTGTAGCACGCGCTAACTGGAAAGGCTGAAGCAGAGAAGGGAACGTGGAGATAACTATATAAGCTTCCCACGGTTTCTTAGTGCGCGCTAAGAGGGTTGTTAAAATTGAAAAGTGAATCGGGTAACCAAAAAAGTGGAAGGTGGCTGAACAGAAACGTGGCGGCAATGGGTTTCACAAGCCTGTTAGCGCGCGCCACCTCTATTCTAGCACAGTTCTTAACAACAGAATTGCATGGTTCAGCTGAAGTATTGGGCTTAATAGAGGGCTTGGCAGACTTCTCCTCAAGCTTCGTTAAGACGTATTCTGGCTGGCTCAGCGATAAATTGGGCAGGAGAAAACCTCTTGCAACACTGGGTTACACGCTTACAGGAATATTCATATCTTTCTTTGCCTTTGCATACAACGCCCTTCAAGTGCTATTTTATAGAACTGTTGGATGGATTGGAAGAGGCTTAAGGGAGCCTCCTAGAGACGCCCTTCTGGCTGACTCGGTTAAGCCTGAAAATTACGGTCATGCTTTCGGTTTTCATCGCATGATGGATACTCTGGGCGCCATAATAGGTCCCAGCATAGCCTTTATTCTACTACCCATCATTGGATTCAGAAATGTTTTCCTAGTTGCACTTTTGCCGGGCATCCTAGCGATACTGGTGTTTGCCCTTTTCACAAGGGAAAGAGCTTGCAAGCGAAAAACCGAAAAGCGAAAGCTATTAGGCGATAGCGCGCGCTAGCATATACTGCATAGGCTTCATTCTAGCACCATCAAACATCTGGATTTACGCCTTCCTTTTCCTCTTAGCAGGTGTAGAAACAGGCGCCATAGACGCGACTGAAAGATCATACGCTGCTGAGCTGCTTCAGGAGAATAGAAGGGGAACAGGCTTCGGGTTGCTCAGCACGATCAACGGAATAGGAGACTTCACGTCAAGCGTCACCGCAGGAATATTATGGGTGTCGATCTCCACTAGCGCAGCTTTCGCATTTGGAGCAGTACTTGCAGTGGCAGCAACAGCGATCTTAATGATTCGCAAGTAAGCTTAAGCGTGCGCGAAAAACATATGATTCCGATTTGGTTTCTTAGACTTTAAAAAGATATAGCGCGCACACACTATGTTTTTAAAGAACAATGTTAAGCAACTATCTCTTACTCTTCCGAGTCGGTGGCGAACATCTCCGGAAACTCTTCTCTTAAGAACTGCATCTTCTCTAGAGGAATCTTAGGCAGCCTCTTCATCCTCTTATCAACCACGATGACTAAAGTCTCCTTATCTAAGTCCTCTTCCTTCAGGATTCCTTTCTCATTCAGCACTATTCGTCCCTTCCTATCAGGCTTTCCGAGGAGCTCGACGCCCCTCTCCGTCTTAATCGCCAATCTCAACCTATAGCCGTCAAGGTTATACACCTTAAAGCCATCCCAGAGACAAAGCTTCACACTCTTCTCTCCTCTCTTGTCCCGCTCGAGGTTTCCGCTCTCCAACGGGTACTTCCGAAGGAGCGGTACTCCCTCGTAGAGCCCTGGGCGCCTGATCCCACTATGCCACCCCCCATAGACCCTGTAGCGAGTAGGGTAGTCCTCAGGGCAAACTATCGTGCTCTCGTAGCATTCCCTCCTCTCATCGTTCGGCAGCCACTCCTCCCATCTCCTCTTCAGCTCGCTTAGTATCTCCACTCTCCTCAGCGTATTCTCTATTATCTCGTCATCGCTCATGCCTGCGACGCTGAACTTCATGCGGCAGTTTAGAAAGGTTTCGCTCACCCTAACTTCAGACATATCCACGTTGTATTTTCTCAAGACCTCGTTCGAGATCTTGGAGTAGACGCAGAGGTCCTTAACTACAGCCGGCACAAAGCGTGCCAGCTTCATGACGTCTTTTCTTCTCTCAAGGAGCTGCGGGTGGAGAATGCTTGGGACCCACACAGCATAGTACATCTTCCCCATGAATTCCAAGTTCACGCCTCCCCGAGCAGCAACTTCAATGATGTTCTCTTTACTGTTGAAGTAGAGATAGTCGATGAATGGGGGATACGGGTCTATCCAGTCGTCAGGCCATTTTATGCTTCCCTTCCACTCGAAGTAGATGCGCTCTAAGTTTCCTCCACCGATCATGGTACCTAGCTCCCTGCCGTCCGACGTCTTCACCGGATAATCATCATACCTTCTCCAAGACGTTCCTTCCAGCCTGAACTTGCAGCTGCATCTTTCCTTCAACGCTTCAACCAGCTTTTGAAACACGTTCTCGCTCATCATCATCCACCTTTAAACTTCTCTAAGATCTTCTCGACACTATGCTTCTTCCATGCGAATTCAATTTTCTCCATAGTAATTTTTATCGCAAGCACATAAATGTTTTCCGGTAATTTGTAGTTGTGGTCCTCTCTAGCATTTTTTATGCGGTTCCAAAGTTCTTCCTTCAATTCATCGCTATCCAGATGCTTAGTCAGGCTTTCCTCCGGGCTGGTTATCAGCTTAACCTCCAGGGCGGCAATAATCCTTTCTTCAGGATTCTCAGGATCCATGACGCGCACGTCCAATGGCTCCCTCGCATTGTTGCCAACTTCGTCGATGAACAGGTTCTTGCCCTCCAATACTTCAACCTCCTGGCCTATTCCGAAAACCCCCTTGTTCTCCTTCACGAACTCGGCGGCTATCATGTGGCCGGCGACACCCTCATCATATTTCGGGTTAATCCCGCTGAGGCTCCGTATTACTCCGACAGCATCCCCGTATTCCTTCAGGCTCCGGGTTGGCACCCATCTCGCGGCTCCGCTTACCGTATCGGTCTCTTTCGCGAAAGAGTACTTGTCGCCTATGATGCTTCCCAGGGTTTCTTTGAAGACGGTGCTGTCCCGCGATATCCTGTAGCTGGAGAACCCCCCGGTGCTCGGGTCGTACTTCACGTAGGCTGCGCCCTGGGGCTCATCCTCCCCGAAGAATATTTTGAAAATCCTGTAGCCGTTTTCATCAGAAGGCGGGGGCATGCTGTAGACGTAGCGCCACCCCTCCCTACCGGACCCGTACCCTATTCTTGAGGACCATTCTCCCTGATCGTTCACCGTGGAAACTACGGCTAACGACTCCGCGTGCTCTCCTTCGCTGAAGAATGGGAATACTATTTCCACGCCCCCCATGCCGCCTGCAATACCGTGCGAGTATTTAGATTCCCCGGTTAAAGTCACGCCGTAAAGGTTGAGAAAGTATTTTCCACCGCTGTAGGATAGTTGCCCCGGCCCGTTGTACAGGCTTAGAAGAAAAGCCTCGTCGACCCTTCTAACCAGCCTTATCACGTATGTCCCCTCCCCATCAGAGGGGAAGCATATTGCCGACGTGGACGAGTAGAGCCCCCTCACCCTGTGGTGCTCGACACTCGGCTCGCCGAGCCTCCAGTACGCGATCTCGTAAAACCCTTCGCCGATGCTTCGAATATAATCAGCATCAGGGTTCTGAACAGTATACTTTATTTCTCCGCCTTCGCCGATTCCAGTTTTTATAATCAGGTTTATGTCGCTCCAGCCTGGGTAAACCTCGACGAAGCGTTCGGCCTCAAGCACGGTGAAGCTTCCCTCCCTCGCAGGCACAAGCCGGTGCACAGTGTATTCTCCGACTTGCTTAGCCGCCAGCTCCGCAGCAATCCTGACCTCCCGGCCGTCGAGACGCGTAACCACTGTGAACCATGCTCCCACCTTAGGCTCCCCCAGAGCCTGGTAAACCTCCGCGTGGATAAACGGGTATGGTGTTCCCTCTTCACTCGCCCGCGCCGCAAACCCGTTTTTCTCCACCGCGCTACCCCATGTGTCAAGCGCTTCAACACCATAACTCTTAACATCTTTAAGGAACACGTTCCTAAAGGCTTCAACCTGTTGACTCGCGTATTTCTTCGACATTCCTAAATAAGTATTGAATAATTTAAACCCGTTTTCGAAGCCTTTCTCCTCATCAGCCTTAATCTTTGAGAACGCGTCCCCCAAGTTTCCGAGCTCCTCTTCACTCAGCTCAGCAAGCTTCCCCGTGGTTTCAACCACCCACTTTACGCTTGGGTTTGCCTCCTTGGCCCAGGTTGCGAATTCGTCTACGAGCTCCGTGTTCTTT